>Ga0213867_1000006_pt1:22500-114839 | contig 114839 bp, 112 predicted proteins | sample PICome_12_FD_160120 | JGI IMG/M metagenome (GOLD analysis project Ga0213867, IMG submission 160120) | Coastal seawater microbial communities near Pivers Island, North Carolina, United States - PICO540 | ecosystem: Environmental > Aquatic > Marine > Coastal | place: USA: North... | reverse complement strand
GCCTAAGATTTTTACCAGCGGATTAAACATAGCTTCACCATAACGAAGCGTTTAAAAAATTGGAGTCTGAAAATCTCTAAATTAGAAGAGTTGTGTAAACACATGACAACTATGACAACTCTTACAACTGGTTGTGTCAGTTGTCAGCGTTGTCAGCATGTTGTCTAACGTCATAACCCCTTACTGCATCGCCGCTTATATGCTCAGCAGCAATGAGTTTTCCGATGGCGCGACTTACGTTGCCTTTATCTAGCGATAGTGCATTGACGATTGTCTTCTGATGGCAATCTGTATGAATTGAATTACATATCTCGGATATAAGATGAAGGTCGTATGATCAATGGCTTGCTGATACTGATATCGAGGTACCTGCTGATACTAAAATCGGGCGACCTGTTTTGAGAAATTCATTTTGTAAGTAGCTGTTCCATTCTGTGCTGTGTTGCAAACCAAATGTACGCCCAAGTACCAAGAAAGTTATGCCAGGGCCCTCGCGCAAATGGCGCGTTGTCCTAACTCCTGGCGTTAAATGGACCATGCCGCTAGATGCAGATTAAGCATTGCATTGGGGTCGTCGTCCACTAAGTTTGGACCAAATGTAGTTTGAGGGAAGACACCATGCGTATTTTGTTTACAGGCGGCAGCGGTAAAGCAGGAAAACACTGTATCGACTATTTGTTGGCCAGAGGTCATAAAATCCTAAACCTTGATCAAGTTGACCTAAACCATCCAGAGGTTTTGACCCGCTTTGCCGATATCACAGATGCTGGACAGGTCTATGACGTGATGAGCAGCTATGCCCATTATGATGAGCTAGAGGCGGGGCAGGGCGTTCCAAAATTTGATGCAGTCGTGCATTTCGCAGCGATCCCGCGTTTGTTGTTCAAAAGTGATAATGAATGCTACCGTGTTAATACGGTTGGGACGTACAATATCATCGACGCTGCCATCAAATTGGGCGTGAAAAAGGTGATTTTTGCTTCCTCTGAAACGACCTATGGGATTTGTTTTGCCGATGGTGAAGTAAAGCCAGACTATTTGCCAATCGACGAAGAGCATCCGACAATTCCAGAAGATAGTTATGCCATGTCGAAAGTTGTGAACGAAGTGACTGCGCGGTCTTTTCATCAGCGTTCAGGTATCGATATTTATGGCCTAAGGATTAATAATGTAATTGAGCCACACGAATACGCCGAAAACTTTCCCGCTTATTTTGCCGATCCACAGTTGCGCCTAAGAAATATTTTTTCTTACATCGATGCACGCGATTTGGGCCAAATGGTTCAAAAATGCTTGGAAACGGATGGGCTTGGTTACGAAGTATTCAATGTATCCAACGATGATCATTCTGTGCAGTGCGCGTCTCAAGAGTTGATTGAGGCATATTATAAGGGTGTCCCAATCAAGGGAGATGATATTCCAGAAAGTTTTTACACGAATGCCAAAGCAAAACGGCTTTTGGGATATCAACCCGCGCATTCGTGGCGCGATTTTGTTTCGCCGTGATCCCTTCTTGTCAAGTGGCGGGGGACAAACATGAATAAAGATCAGCTGCGAGCCTGCGAGTTGTGTGAGTTAAACGTCGAGTTTAACGAACGGCCCAGCATGCCGGCATTGGACCACGTTACAGAGGCTGAACGCCGCGCTGGACTGCATCTGGCGGCCATTCACCGTATGCATTTACGCGATATGCAGCGATTGGCACATGTTTTGGAACAGGTTGAACATGGGGCAGTTTCGCCTGCGGTTTTTGCCCATGCAGTTTCAAAAGTGGAATTGACTCACAACATGCGTATGTTTGGGACTATGTGTGGACGTGAATGTCAGGTTTTGACCTTTCACCATGATGCGGAAGAAAATATGATTTTTCCACAACTAGAACAGCAAAATATTAAGGCGTTGAGCCGTGTTGTAGACCGCTTAAAACAGGAACACTTGATTGTGCATGAATTGATCACACGGTTGGAAACGACTTCGCAAGAGTTGGTTCAAAATCCAGGTGAACAAAACCTTGCAAAAACCAAAGCAACCTTTGAACAATTGCATAATGTTGTCATTTCCCACTTTGGATATGAGGAAACGGAACTGCGCGAGGCATTGGGCAGGTTTGTTCCGGTCATGTGATAACCCTTAATCTTATGGATACCATGGCAGAGCCTGATGTGAATAAACGCGTTGCAATAATTGGTGCAGGATTGATTGGGTGCAGTTGGGCTGCGCTGTTTCTGAAACATGGATGGGATGTCAGGATTTGGGACCATAATCCTGACATTTATGAAACTGTTTCGGCAAAGGTCATGCGTGCCTTAGAAGATTTGGATAATTTGCATGAAACACAAATTGAAACGGGATCCTTCGCGCTGTGTGATGATTTAGATATCGCGATTTCAGATGTGTTATATGTGCAAGAAAATGTTTCTGAAAATCTCAACGTAAAACATGCGCTGTTTACAGAACTTGATAAACGTGTCGCTCCAACGGTTCCGATTGCATCCTCCACCACGGCTTACACATGGAGCGATCTGTTCAGTGGCTGTTTGCACAAAGATCGTTTTCTTATCGCTCACCCGTTCAATCCACCGCATTTGATCCCCTTGGTCGAACTATATTGTCATTGTGATCCCATTTTGGCGCAGGCTACCGAAATTTACGAAGGCTTGGGGCGCGTTGTGATTTCGTTGAAAAAAGAAGTTCCCGGTCACATTGCGAACCGGTTGGCCGCAGCCCTTTGGCGAGAAGCGGTTCATCTGATGAAAGAGGGTGTGGCAGACGTGCGTGATATAGACAGCGCCCTGGTCTTTGGTCCAGGTCTGCGGTGGGCAACAATTGGGCCCAGTCTGGCCTATCATTTGGGCGGCGGGGATGGTGGCATTTCAGCCTATTTTGAACACCTTGGAAAAAGTCAAGAAAAGCGCTGGGACACGCTTGGCACCCCGAGACTTGATGATGCGACTGTGCAGATGTTGGTTGCTATGATCGAAAGTGAATATGGGGAGCGATCATCGTCTGATCTAGCCCAAAAACGCGATCATGATCTAATCGGAATCTTGAAGTCGCGAAAAGAATTTCTCTAGTTTCCATTGTATCCTTTGAACGGTTTAATGCGAAGTCTATATTCTGGGATATTCAACGCCATGATATTTGCAGGAGCCGCGCATTGACATCCCCAGATACCGAATACGCATCGTTAAATGAGTTTTATCGTGTCGCTTGGGATCAGTTAGGCCGAGGTGTTGCAGATGCCAAGCATCCAGCGCGCACGCCAACATTGGCTACAATCTCCGCAAATGGCTTTCCAACGCAGCGCACTGTTGTCCTGCGGGCTGCTGACAGATTAGCGTCACAAGTTGAAATTCACACAGATAGCCTAACGCCTAAGGTAGAAGAGTTGCGCGAAAATAATAAGGCGGCGCTTCATGTGTGGATCCGTAAATCTATGCTGCAACTTCGCCTTGGGGTCTGTTTTGATGTTTTGACGGGCTTAGAGGTTGCAGACCGCTGGAATGCTGTGCCGCCTACATCGCGCATTAGCTACGGCACACAACCCGTTCCTGGTAAAGCGATCACGGGGCCGTTCGACTATGAAAAACCCGCCGAACAGGCGCGCTTTGCCGTACTGAAAGGCCATGTTCAGCAGATCGAAGTTTTGTACCTTGGAACCAAACATCAACGCGCGCTTTATAAACGCATAGATGATTGGAGTGGGCAGTGGATTTCACCCTAGTTTCGCGCCGAGCGCATGTCTTCAAATTCGGCTCGGGTTAAGGTCACTTGAACGCCCAATGACCCATCATCGCGAACAGGTGATTTGCGCAAGAACAATTCCGCTGCATGGACTTCAGCATGTACAAAACAACACTGAAATATCAATGACATCAGGTATTCCTGCGTTTCATATTTTTCTGTGGCGGCAATTTGTAAAATTTTGCGTATTAAGGGGTCATAATCAAACACACGATTCATCTGATCAGCGTCAATCACGACCCATGATTTATCCAGATAAAGAACCATATCCAAAACATGCGCATCAGGGATAATGTCATCCGCTTCATATGTCCCAATGGTGCAGGGTAGTGTCAGATCGTTCAATCGAATTTGCGCATGTTTTGTCATGTGTTGACCGCCTAAGAACTGGCAAGTTTCTTCTTAGGATCGAAAAATGGCTTTTCGCATACCACGGCATTGCGCATGTCCGCCTTGGTGTCGATGACCAGCGTTGTGCCAATGTCGGTGTGTGATGTGGAAACCATGGCAAGGGCTATGTTTTTCTGTAGCCTTGGGGAATAAACGGCGGATGTTACCTTGCCGACAACTTGATCCCCGGAACGGATCTCCCAAAATGTTGTGTTCGGTCCTGTCAGAGGCGCGCCATCTAATTCAATTCCGATCAACTTGCGTGTTATGCCCGTTTCGTGAACCATTCTTAGCGCCTCTTTCCCAACGAAATCCGCGTCCATTTCCAAATCAACCAAACGATCTAGGCCCACTTCATAGGGATTGGTGTCGATATCTGCATCCGCATGATAGGATAACATCGCGCCTTCGATGCGGCGGATTGAGGAAGTGTGCCCTGGTTTCAGGCCATGCGCCTGACCTGCAGCCATGATTTTTTCCCACAACTCATCCCCTTTCGAAGAATCGCGAAGGTAAATTTCGTATCCGAGTTCACTGGACCATCCTGTGCGCGAGACAACGAGTGGAATGCCATCCAAGTCCAATTCGCGCAGCCAGTAATATTTCAACAACAAAATATCATCTCCGAGCAATTCTTGCATGATCAATCCGGATTTTGGACCCTGTAGCTGAAGTGGTGATACATCAGGTTCGTGGATTTGAACGTCTAATCCCGAATGCACGGCAACCCCTTGGGCCCAGAGTAAAACGTCACTGTCGGCCAATGATATCCAAAAATGGTTTTCTGCCAGTCGGAGCAAAATTGGATCGTTTAAAATGCCCCCAGCCGCATTTGTGATCAGAATATATTTGCATTGGCCAACCTGCATGTTTGACAGATTGCGAGGCGTTAGCATTTGTACAAATTTTGCCGCGTCTGGTCCCGTTATTTCAACCTGACGTTCCACTGCGACATCACACAAAATGGCATCATTCACAAGGTTCCAGAAATTCTGCTCAGGATCGCCAAAATCACGTGGTATGTACATGTGATTATAGACGGAAAAATCCCGTGCTCCCCAACGGACCGTCGCGTCGAAGTAGGGTGATTTGCGAATTTGTGTGCCAAAGCCAAAATTTGATATGGTGCCCATCTTGGTGAAAATCCATCTGCGTTTCGTTTTCTGTGCATGTAGCTCCTAATCACAGGAATAGAAGCGTTGAAAACAGAAAATTCTGACTTGTTATTGTTTGTCCAAATTCGACACCTAAAACTATGAGATGCATAAACCATCACCAACGCCATTCGATCGACTAATCGCGCTGATCATCGGGAACTTCTCGGCCCCACGCGGGGGGCGACGAATCCTGGTTGCGTTGCTTTATGGTTGTGTGTGTCATGCGATCTTTGCGGTGGCTGTGATCTCGATGATTGTGGTTATGTCTACGGGCATGACGGCATCATTTGGGCGCGTCCCCGCGCCGTGGTCATGGGTGGCAAACCTATTGTTGGTACTGCAGTTTCCGTTGGGGCATTCACTACTACTCTCCAAAACGGGGCGCAGAATAATATCGTTGTTTGCCAAAAACGCGCATGCGGTGACGCTACAGACAACGATTTTTGCAACGCTTGCATCAGTTCAACTTAGCCTGCTGTTTTTGTTTTGGACACCCTCTGGCATCGTGTGGTGGGTGGCAGAGGGGGAAATGAAATGGGTCTTAACAGCGCTTTATGCCTGTTCATGGCTCCTGCTGATGAAGGCAAGCTATGATGCAGGTGCCGAGGTACAGTCAGGCGCCTTGGGATGGATGTCCCTACTGCAAAATATCAAACCGAATTATCCCGATATGCCAACGACGGGTCTATTTGCGGTTATTCGCCAACCAATCTATCTGTCATTCACGTTGACACTGTGGACTGTCCCCGTTTGGACCCCAGATCAGTTGGTGTTGTCCACCATTCTAACAGCCTATTGCGTGTTGGCCCCAAGGTTAAAGGAACGGCGATTTCAGGCCCGATTTGGTGCAGAGTTTGATCACTATCGCACAAAAACACCGTATATGATGCCGCGTATCGGGGGCATAAACAGGGATTAACGGTGTCTTCCCTCTTTGATCTGATGTGAATTATGACTAGATTTACATCAAACACATTTACGGAGACGAAATTATGTCAAAAACAGCCGCGGATTATTTAGCAGAAGCAAACGCAGTCGTGTCACGGGTCAGCGCCGAAGATGCGGTCGGATATTGGGGGCAGGCGGGGACCACATTCGTTGACGTGCGCGACAGTGGTGCGATTGCCCAAAGCGGTACAGTCAAAGGCGCATTGCGAATTCCGCGTGGAATGATTGAATTTGCAGCGGACGATACATCAAAGTTGCACAACGAAAACCTGAACAAAGACGATCGTATTTGCCTAATCTGTGCGGCGGGTGGTCAGGCCGCCTTGGCGGGTAAAACCATGGTTGACATGGGGTATACAAATGTTGTGAACGTTGGTGGTTTTGCCGATTGGCAAGCCGCTGGTGGCGAAACCGAAGAATAAGATTTGCGCATTCTTGCAATCATGTTTGGGGCCGCCATTACTGCGGCCCCAGTGCATAGCGCAACCCAATGCGATCATTTAGGTGCGCTTCTGGCTGATCCGATGGCTGTTTCAGCACCAGTTGCCTTTGATGCGATTGATGCAGATGCATTGATTTCTGCCTGTACAATCGCATTGCAAAGGGACCGCATCGACAAGGCGCGGTATCTTTTGCAGCGCGCACGAGGGTATTTACGGGCTGGACGCGCTGATCAAGCGATGCAGGATATTCGTGCCGCACATGATTTGGAGTACCCCGCCGCGACATTTGCATTGGCAACGGCATATTTTTTGGGGGACGATGTTCCGCAGGATTTTGAACAGGCGCGCGTACTGTTTGAACACTCTTACGAACGGGGCGTCACATGGTCTGCTAAGGGATTAAGTATGCTGTATGAAAATGAATCTTTCGAAGGCTATGATCCCGCAAAATCGGCTGACTGGTTAATGAAATTTGAAAGGTGACATGATGCCTTTTGAATACACCATAACTGTAAAACCCGAATGGATTGATTATAACGGCCATATGCAAGATGCGTATTACGGTTTGGTGTTTAGCTATGCCGTTGATGCTTTTCAGGATTGGGTTGGATTTGATGCGGCCTATCGCACAGCAACGGACTGCACCATATATTTGGTTGAGGAACACAAATATTTTCTGCGTGAGGTGAAAGAGTCAGATCCCCTAGCTGTTCAAATCAGCGTGTTGGGTGTTTCACAGAAAGTGTTTCATTTACACTGTGTGATGCAAAGTGGTGGTCACGATGTGGCGATTTCGGAGTTGATGGAAATGCATGTCTGTCAAAAACCAACCCCCAAGGGTGCGCCCATTCCATTGGATATTGCAGCACGCTTAAATGAGTTGATCATATCTGACACACAGAAACCGCAAATCGCACGCAGAGCGCGTGCGATGCGTATCACCTCTTAACAGGTCAGCGTTGTTGAAACAGACCAGCTGGTTTTACAGTTTTTCGGATTATCCCAGATAGACCCCAAGTCCGCTCGCGACGATCAAAAGTATCGACATTACGGCCACCTTTTTCGCCAGATAAACACGTTCACTGCGTTCAAAATTTGAGTGATATTGGTATATATCCTTCAGGTTTTGGTCTGTATAGCTCATTGATTTGCCTCATTTATTATTATTTTTATGTTGTTAATTTAGCATATATGAATGTCATTGTGATCCTATTTGTCGACATCGGATTTTGGTGTGATTTATTCGCAACATTCATGGCCAAAGACGAAAAGCCAGTGTAACTTTTGCTACGATAAACGCTTCGGCTGGCGCACATTCGCACAGCTGGCATTGCCACATTTTTAAATTAGGGTGTCATTCAAATGAACGACCACAACAAAGGTTTATTGATTACCCTGATCGGTGTTTTATTTGTTGTCCCTGACTCAATTGTGGTGCGTTTAATCTCATCCGAACCGATGGTCACCGCGTTTTGGCGCAGTTTGACCGCGGGAACATTTGTGGCGATTTTCGTTTTGCTGGCCATGCGCGGTGACGTGATGAAAACCATCACCCAGATGGGGCGCGCGGGCTGGTTATATTGCGTTTTGATCGGAACAACATCTCCTGCATTCGTTCTGGCGGTTCAAAACACCAGTGTCGCCAATGTTGTTTTGATTTTTGCATCCATGCCCGTTTTTTCCGCCATCCTAAGCTTTCTGATCCTATCAGAACGGCCCAGTCGTCAATTGTTGCTGACCAGTTGTTTTGTTTTTGTGGGCCTTGCCATCATCGGTTTGGGTTCAAGTGGCGGGACCACGGCACATTGGATTGGGGATTTGTGGGCGGTCTATATCGTGATTGCGTTTTCCACGGCATTGACCCTGCTAAGGCGACAAAAACATATATCAATGTTGCCGGCGATCCCAATTGGATACATTGGCGCGGCCTGCGTAATGTTTTGGTTTATCGAACCATTTGAAACCATGGCGACGGATGGTGCGCTCTATCTATTGCATGGGGTGCTGATTGCTGTATCAACCTGTGGTCTGACTTTGGGTCCGCGTTATATTTCCGCAACCGAGGTTTCGTTGCTGATCTTATTGGAATCCGTGTTGGCACCAATCCTTGCATGGATGGTATTATCCGAGATACCCGCCCAGTCGACCATTCTTGGTGGTTTTTTCATCCTAAGTGCGTTAATTGTTTATAATATTATTATAATCCAAAGACGCATTTAATTTATATTTTTCAATAGGTAACGTTTTGCGAATAAGTACACCAGAATTTGTGGCGATCATGGCCATGTTGGTCGCAACGGTCGCATTATCCATGGATGGTATGTTGCCCGCGCTTTCAATGATTGCGCACGATATGACACCTGATGATTCCAATCGCGCTCAGTTTGTTTTATCGTCTTTTGTTGTGGGAATGGCCATTGGCACATTCTTCATGGGGCCGATTTCCGACAGTTTTGGACGAAAACGCGTGATATACTGCGGTGCGGTGCTGTATATTTTCTGTGCCGTGATATGCGCCACAACCGATAATTTTGATGTGTTACTGCTTGCACGGCTTGGTCAGGGAATTGGCGCCTCTGCGCCACGTGTGGTTTCCCAGGCGCTGATCCGTGATTTTTATCAGGGGCGTGAAATGGCGCGCATATCCTCCTTTGTCATGATAATTTTTTCCACCGTACCTGCCTTGGCGCCATTGATGGGTTCAATTGTGATGTTGGCTTTTGACTGGCAGGCGATCTTTGGCCTCTTTATCCTTTTTGTGGCTATCAGCACGATTTGGATGGCCGTGCGGATCGATGAAAGTGTCCCGGCGAACATGCGCATCCCATTCAGATTGGGCACCATCAGCGCCGCCGTGAAAGAGGTTCTGGGGCATTCTGAGATTATCACGTCAATCATCGGCCTCATCTTTGCCTATTGCATTTTGTTTGTTGCCATCTTCTTGGTGCAGCCTGTGTTTGATCAGGTGTATGGTCGCGGCGCATCGTTTCCCTATTGGTTTGCTTTGGTCGCGATTTTGTCTGCCTCTTCCAGTTTTCTGAATTCCCAATTGGTGCGTCGTTTGGGGATGCGTGCGCTGATCAACGCGGCCTTTCAGGTTCAGGTCGTGCTGTGCGGTGTCATGCTGATACTTTGGTATGTGGATTTACTACAGGATGCCGTTGGTTTTGCGATTTTTGTCACATGGATTTTTTCACTGTTTTTTATGGCAGGCATGACAATCGGAAACCTGACGGCGCTGGCCATGGAACCCGTCGGTCATATCGCGGGCACAGCCGCCAGTGTGATCAGCGCGCTGGCCACGATTGGATCGGTCATTTTTGCCGCGATTTTAGGCCAGTTTTTTGATGGGACGATCCTTATCATGATTTTTGGTGTCGCTGTTTTGGCCGTTCTTGGGGCGATTGTGGTTCACAGATTGAAACGTTTTGAAAGACCGCATAAAGCATGATCATGCATGCATGAAAGGAAGCCCACCAAGATGTCTGAAACAATTGATGCCTCCTCAAAATATCAGGACAGCCTACCTGTATCTTCGGACGATGTGTTGGCGCAGTTGGATGCCTGGGGCATCGCCTACACGCGTGCTGATCATGTTCCCCTGCGCACAGTTGAGGATTCAAAAAAGGTCCAAGACATGTTTTTGCCCAGTGAAGAGGGCGGGGGGCACATCAAAAACCTATATTTGCGCGACAACAAAAAACGCAACTATTTGATCGTGGCAGAACAAGATCGCGTTATTGATTTAAAAGCGCTGCATCAAAAATTGGGGACGGGGCGATTGTCGTTTGGATCCGCGGATCGGTTGATGGAAAATTTGGGTGTGCGCCCGGGTGCGGTTACGCCTCTTTCGATGATCAATGGCGTGAAGACGAATGTTCAAATTTTCATGGACGCTGAACTGCAATCCTGCACGCAGATTTATGTGCACCCATTGGTAAACGACAGGACATTGGGCATGTCTGTCGACGGATTGAACAGTTTTTTCGACAAAATTGGCACTACAGTTACGTGGGTTGATTTGACCTGAATTGATGTTTGACATCAGCTGCGCTGATACCCGTTGGCCAAATTAAAATCCGTCTCGCAGGTATCCCCTGTGCAGCATTCCATGATGTTTGATTTGCAATGCACGCAGGCCTCGTGACCATGAACTACAATTGTTTTCAATGGGGCCGCGCATCTGGGGCAGCGTTGAATATGCGCATTTTGAGGGTTTAAAAGATTATCCATTGCATTAGGCTTTACTATATCGCTTGGAGCCAGGTTATCGTGCTTGATGACGAATTCAACTGTATTCGCTTCGATCGCTCAATTGAATGCAGTGTGGCTTGTCTTATTCACATTTTACGGTTTTAGTGCACGCAGATGACGCTGGGTGGTTTGATTTTACAGTGGCACAGCAGCAGGAGGCGAAGAAATGAAATACGTTATTGGGATCACACTCGCATTAGGTGTTTTCGCATCAACAGCGATTGCACAAACGCGTTATTTTTTATTTCCCAGTGAAGTATCGGAATTTTCGTCGCAAAATGCGCGTGCCGTAAACCTGTTTGGGATTGCCACGGATGTTCAAACCACCGAGACGGATGGCGTGCAGTTTTTGATCTCGGACAACTCTGTCAGTATACCAGTGATATATCAGGGGCAATTGCCGCAAGAGTTCGAAGATGGAAATCCCGCCATTGTCTTGGGCGAATTTAACGGAACAGTGCTATTTGCGAATGTAATTATCGTGCAGTTTTCAAGCAAGCATCTGCCCAAGGCAGCCTTGGCTGAATTGCAATCGTATGGCGCCCAGATTTCTGACTAATCTAGGATAAGCAAAATCTGTCACGTTTAGTGACACATTTGTCCAAAAATTATTACAGTGTGAAGTGATCCTTTTGCGTCCCTCTCTCGTAAATAAGGTAAGATGACGTAGATGAGGGGCACCTGATGTTAAAATTTCTGAAGGTTTTGATGCCTGCGGTTTTGGTTGCTGGATGCGGGCTAAAGCCGTCAATTGACGATGAAAAATTATCCAATCTTGATTTTTCACTGGTTGATTTCTTTGTTGGTGAAACCATGGCACATGGTCAATTTCAGGATGTTTTGGGAAATGTCTCGCGTCGTTTCAATGTGACAATCAACGGATCTTGGGACGGCAATAATTTGGTTCTGGTTGAGGATTTCGTGTATTCTGATGGTTCAGAGGAACAGCGAATTTGGACCCTAACTAAAAATGGCGACAACGAATGGCAAGGCTATGCAGATGGCGTTGTTGGCGGCGCAGAAGGTGAAATTGATGGTGATATGTTTTATTGGGCCTACACCATCGACCTGCCGCTTCCCAGTGGAGAGATGCGCGTTTCGTTTAAGGATTACATGTGGATGTTATCCGAAACCCGAGTGTTGAACAAAGCCTATATGTCAAAATGGGGCATCCCGGTGGGTGAGGTGACCATTATGTTTGAAAAGGTGAAATAAGGCCTGTTTGTTCAGCGTTATTTGACAATTCGGACCTGTTTGGCAAATCGTACCTCCTCGATCCCATCTTGGGTGACATGGCCAACCTCGTCGATCCAACCGCGTTGGCGACAGACATCATATTGTGTGAAGCGATTGTTTTGATCTGCGCCAAATTTCACTGCATGATCCAACAAAAATGCCCGATATGAAAATTGAAGTCTGTCCTCACCCATAAACTGCAATTAGCGCTACACGACATCATTTCAAATTATGTGGATTGGCGCGGTTTTCAGGGACTCTAGGCCCTAAATGCAAAAAAACCTCCACAGAACGGAGGCCTTTTGCGTCAGGTTCGCACCGATGGGAGGAGGTGGTGCGAACTTTCGAAAGCGATGCAGGGAGGTTCATCGCCGTTGATTAAACATAGCAGTCACTACTGACAAAAAACACTGATAAGTTCTCATGCCCGCTATGCAAAAATGACATAGCTATGCCGCGAATGCATGACCGCTGCTAACTTAGCCCAATCGGCCATAGAATGTTTGTCGCGCCGTTTCTGACAATGCGATGTTGGGTTCTGAGTTATAGGCCAATACCACCAGAATACGTTGGGTATCACCAACAATGGGTGTCACGCGGTGTATAGAATTGCGTCCCCGAAATAGAACAAGTGTGCCGGGATCCATGTGTAATCTTTCGACACGGGAACGTCCCTCAACCACAGCGGATACGCCATCATAATTCATGTCGCCTGCGTCTGCGTCCCGCAAATCTTTGACGTATTCAAAATCGCCCCCCGCCTTTGGGCTTTGCAAAAGAAGTGTGATTGCGAATTTCGAATTGTCAAAATGCCAATTCAATTCTTGCCCGTCATTCGCATAATGCACATTCACAGACGACAGGGGGTCGGCATAGGGGTAGAGTGCATCTTCGCCAACAACAGCGGCAATGAAGGCTTGAAATTCAGTAGAGTTGTAAATCGTCATTAAGGGGGAGTGCTCAGGAACCTGATCCGTGCAGATGCAGCCTTTGGATGTGCTAAGTTGACGATTGAAAATGTGATCCTGGGGCAGACCGTTGTTTGGTTTGGTCAAATAAACGTTGTGCTTTGCAACCGTATAATAGGCGCCATCATGTGCATCATCGGCCTCAGCGATCAATTGTGTCAGGGTTTCAGGCCGCAAAAAACCATCAAGCTGAAGGACCCCGTTGATGTCCAATTGTGCCTTGCAAGCATCACGATACTCTGCAGAGTTAATCGCATGGGCGTCCATATCAATATAGCGATTTACGTCGGACATTTTTCCTTCACCTTATGAGAGATATCATCCCTACCTTAAATCCAATGTGATGAAAGTGAATGCCTATTTGCGACGGCGATCAGGAAAGACGACTCAACAAGGGTAAGCGAAAATTTTAGAAATTGGATTGACAGATGTCTGAAATTGATAACTATGCCGCTATCCGGTTTCGGACGATGAAGGCGGCTCTTGTGGATTTTGGGAGGAATTCATGATCGAGCCGCCTTCATATTTTCTAGCTATGCAATATTGATATGTCAGGTATGCAAATACAATTCTGGTAAAATGCTGCACTGCAGCTATCTTCATATTAACAGCAGCATCCTCCCAGCTGCTTCGCGTTGTCAAAATACCTCCCTGTTTATGACGCACGCTCAGAGAAGCCTCCGATTTTGCGGGGGCTTTTTTGATTGTGTCTCATGAATGAAGAAGAGTGACGGGCGAATGCGATCCTTGAATACAAGGGCTCATCGCCCGTCAGAGAACACATTTAAGACAGAAGTTTCGTAGCCAACAAAAAGGAGCCTCGTGTTCTCTGGTCGCTAACCTTGGCGACACGTGCATCTATTTCTAGCGATGAACCTATAATACTTACGCGTGTCATAGAAAATCGGATCACTTACAAATTTTTACATCGACGGATATTTCTGAAATGCTTTTATCTTTTCGTGTTGGCAGAACTGCTGCGCGTTTAAAAATGAATTTTTGATTAGGAATTTTTATGAACAATCTGTTTCCCGCAACCATGCTGTTTACGCTGTTGGTGTTTCCCCAAAATCTCTCAGCACAATCTGCAACCCACTGTCCAATGACAGCGGATGATGCAAATTGTGTCCGTGTTGTTGCCTGCATCGGAGATGAGGGTGTTTGGTTTAACGGACGTGCCTTTGGACGAGGTGAAGGGACATTTAGCGGAACAACATCAATGGGTCTGATGTGTGAAGGAACCTGAATGTCGCGCAATGCGTTTGGGTTAGGACAGGCTGATGTCATGTGTGAAGACGGGCGCAAGGGACGTGTATTTTATACCTATCAAGATGAATATACAGGCACAGCGGTGGGGCAGGGCGCGATGCACTCTGGGGCAAAGATAAAAATTTGGTCCGGCACAAATGTACTGGAATATTTGCGCGGGGACACAGGCGAACGGATTGCCTACCTTCCCTGTGATGGGGGTTCCATCTTGATGGGCTGAACACACATCCTGCATTCATGGCTACCCTAGTGTGCACGACATTCGCCCTGGCCCCGTTTTTTTGCCTTACTTGGCGTTGAATGTGAACAGTATTTGATTGTCGATGGTATAGGCGTTGATGATCTCTGCTGCGCGTTGTGATGTCAGCCATGTTTCCAATTTGACCGCTAAGTCATGTTTTACGTGGGCGTGGCGTTGGGGATTAACAGGTAAATAGGCGTATTGATTGAACAGGACAGGATCGCCAGAAAACTGGATACCCAGTCCAGTTTTGTTTTTAAAATTCAACCAACTTGCGCGATCAGACAGGATATAGGCCCCCATGCCCGCTGCCGTATTCAGGGATGCGCCCATACCCGCACCCACCGCGCGATACCAGGAACCCAAATCCGCATCCTTGATCCCCGCAGAGGACCAAAGTGAACGTTCCTTTTTGTGGGTTCCACTGTCGTCACCACGACTTACAAACAGGGATTGAGAGGTTGCGATCGCGCGAAGGGCCTCAGCGGCAGAGTTTGTATCATGGATGTTCGCGGGATCATTCGCAGGGCCGATAATGACAAAGTCATTATACATAATTTCACGACGATGCGTGCCGTAACCCGCGTCGACAAAGGCCTCTTCCGCTTTTTGGGAGTGTACCAAAATCGCATCAACATCACCCGCCTTTCCCAATCGGATGGCCTGACCCGTTCCAACGATCAAAAGTTGTACTTCAAGCCCCAGATCCGATTGAATTGCTGGCAATAATTTTTCGCTAAGTCCCGAATTATTAAACGATGTCGTTACGGCCATCCGCATCATATCGGCATTGGAATGTGTGGCAAATATAACTGTGATCAGCATAATTAGGATACGGATCATATTACGATATCTCCTGCGATAAATTTTTGGGCGTCTTGCGTGGGTGGCGTGTCAAAGAATGCATTGGCTGCACTATGGGCATCGATTTGACCGTCTTTCATAAAGAGAACGCTGCTTGCCATGCGGCGGGCCTGACCGATGTTATGCGTTGACATGATGATTGTGGTTCCTGTGGATTGCGCCTCGCTCAGCAAGGCTTCGATCTCGACGGTCGCCGCCCCGTCAAGGGAGGCTGAGGGTTCATCCAAGAACAGCAGTTTAGGGGATGTGATCAATGCACGCGCAAGGGCGATTTTCTGTTTTTCGCCGCCCGATAAAAACGGGGCAGGGCGATCCATATGGGCGCTAAGCCCGATCTTTGTTGCCCAGGTTCGCGCACGTTCCATTGCGCTCTGTTTATCCTGGCCGTTGATCATTAACGGATAGGCCAGATTTTCCAAAACACTGCGCCGCAACATGATGGGCGATTGAAACACAAAGCTTTGTTGTTCCTGTGCCGTTTTTGCAGGTGTCGCAAATGTCACCTGTCCATTGGCCAATCGGATGATGCCATGCAGCGCCTTAAGCAGGGTTGTTTTGCCTGCCCCATTTGGTCCCATTAAAACGGTTATCCCGCCTTCATTGATGGTAAGGTTGATTGGACCAATAATATGTTTTTGCCGAACTTTCACCGACAGGTCGCATGCAGTCATGGGAAACATCACCAACGCCCCTCTCGTTCTGTTCGACCAAGCCAGTGAGTTGTGAAATTCACGGCCAAGGCCAAGGCAATTAGCACAAACCCCAGGGCCAGTGCCAATGCAAAATCCCCCTTAGATGTTTCCAGCGAAATCGCCGTGGTCAATACGCGGGTTGCGTGATCAATATTGCCCCCAACGATCATGATTGCACCAACTTCGCCAATTGCGCGTCCAAACCCGGCAAGCGAGGCTGTCATCAACGCGCGCCGTCCGTCCCATAACAATGTTTTGATGCGCTGCCATTTCGAGGTGTTCATAGAAATCAGTAGATCATGATATTCTGACCACAACTCGCGCAAGGATTGGTGCGCAATCGATGTGATCAGAGGCGTGATAATGATCACCTGTGCAATCACCATCGCGTGGGTGGAAAAGAGCAATCCTAAAACACCAAAGGGACCCGAGCGGGACAGCAAAATATATACAATCAACCCCACTACGACGGGAGGCAATCCCATCAGTGCGTTCAGTGTTGAAATGATCAATCGGCGATATTTAAACCGCCGCACCGCTAAAATGGCCGCCAAAGGCAATGCAATCAGGCAGGAAACAAACAAAGCACTCAGCGTGACCCGCAAAGAGCGAAGCGAAATTTCCACCAAATCTGCATCCAGCGTGAGCGTCAGCCAAATGGCCTGTTGGATGCCGTTCCAAAGGTCATCCATCAAGCGAACCGTGAATGGCGAACTGACCCAAGTCTGCCTCGGGTGTGTCAATCACGCGGTAGGCTTCATGCACGCCGCCTTCGGATAATTCACGCGCAACCGTGAGCAAGGTGTTGGGATCATGATCATCACATAATTCTTGCATCTGACGAATTTCCTCGGATGCAACGGGGCGGGCGGCCTCGACATTCGGGGCGCCGTAGTATGTTACGAAATGCTCGGACAAAATATCGGTTAGGTGATTGATTTCACTTTCCTCGATTTGCGTCACCGCAACAAATGTCACGCGGCCAAAGGTTTCCAATCCCAACCAACCGTTGGAAAACGCTTGGCGTGCTTTTCCGGTTAGGTCCCCTTCACCCCAGTTTGAAAATTCAAAACCGCCCGAAATACACCATTCGCCCGTGCGGGCGGAATTTGCATAGACGCGGGTGTCGCTTTCATCAAAATGGATCGCTCGAGCCAATTTCATGATCTTAGTCCTTTAATAGCTGTGTTAGGGGGATCAGCACCGTCTCAGCACCCCTGCGCAGCAGCAGGCCGAAATTTTCATCAACCCCAAGGAATGTGCCAATCTTTCCGTCGATGTCTATGTCTTCGCCCATACCATGCACCAATCCGCGCCATTCATCATGTACAGATTTCACTCCTTCGCCGTCCCAGCGTGTGATCCAATTTAGGGTGTGGCGTGCCCATGCTTCGATTAGGTTTGCGGCATCAACTTCGGCGCACCCTTCGGCGTAAAGCGCGGTTTCATCTGGGGTTTCCCCCATTTCTTCACGTGCTGGCCACAATGGAATATCTAGTCCAATGCACAACCAATCGGGCTCTTGATCTGCATCGGTCGTACTGGCGGCAATTTGAAACCCACCGCATTTTGCGCCGTTGACACGAATGCGGCCGTTCCATTCCAGATGTACGGCCACCTCGGGCGGGGCAAGTGCGCCAAGCGCATTTTGGAACCCAATGCCTGCCACAGGCAACATGGCCATCGCCTGTGTCAGGGCCACATCGGGCGCCAAGATCAGTGTCGCGCGTGCGCGATCCGCTTCTAAGTTATAGACGATTAAACCAGCATCCACCCCCAATGTGGCCTGCGCAATGGCCGTATCAAAGGGATCGCTCTCGCGTCCTTCGATGGCCATGCCTGTCATCAATGGTGGAAAGATCAGGTCTTGCATCAGGCTTGTCCCCGTTCAATTAGTTTGCGCGCGATGTCGCGGAACACTTGGGATTGGGGATGGGATGGGTTTGAGACCACAATCGGCGCACCGCTGTCTGCAGCAAGGCGGATGTTCAGATCCAAGGGCACTTCAGCGAGCAAATCCACGCCCAATTTTTCGGCCTCGGCCTGCACGCCGCCATGTCCAAATACATGTTCTTCATGCCCGCAATTTGAGCAGATATGAGTCGACATGTTTTCGATCATACCGTGCACAGGAACTTTCAGTTGCTGAAACATGTCAATCCCCTTGCGAGCATCGATCAATGCGATGTCCTGCGGAGTTGAAACAACAATTGCGCCATCAACATCGGCCTTTTGTGCCAAGGTCATTTGCACGTCACCCGTTCCAGGGGGCAAATCGACGATCAACACATCCAACGCACCCCATTGCACTTGAAACATCATCTGTTGCAATGCGCCCATTAACATAGGGCCACGCCAAACAACCGCCTGACCTTCGTTGGTCATCAGGCCGATTGACATCATCGTGACACCGTGGTTGCGCATTGGCAGGATGGTTTTGCCATCAGGACTTGATGGACGGCCCGACACCCCCAACATGCGGGGTTGCGATGGGCCGTAAACATCTGCATCCAAAAGGCCAACACGCCGTCCTTCTGCGGCCAATGCGCAGGCCAAATTGGCGCTGACGGTTGATTTTCCAACGCCACCTTTGCCCGATGCAACGGCCAAAATGCGATCAACGCCTGGAACCTTTTCTGGACCCTTTGGTTCGGCCTTTTTCTGCATTTTTAGGTCGGGCGGCGCACTGGCGGCCTTGTGTGCCGTCATCACCACAGAAATATCCGCGGCACCCATGGACTTTAGCATGTCTTCGGCCTTGGTTTTGACGGGCATGTAGGCCTCTGCCTGCGCTGGATCAATTTCCATCACAAAGCGGACACTTGCACCATCAATGTTGAGTGCGCGCATGACGCCAGATGTCACAATGTCCGTGCCTCCCTCTGGTGCGATATTTTTTAAGGCCTCTAAAACTTGCTCTCTTGTTAGGCTCAATTTAATCTTCCCCACGCTTGATTGTGCCGCTCACCTTATGAACCATTCCAAGAGACGCAATGCTAATTTCGGCCTGAATTTCATATTCGCCATTTTCTGCGTCGCGCAATGCCTCTTCGATGGCCTGTTGAGACGTGACACCGACCTGTTTCAGAAATTTTCGCATCGACATGTTGAAATCTTCGTTCATTTGTTCATCCTTTTAAGTAGTGCGCAAATCAAAGGAGTGCATCCAATGATCCGAACCATATGTTTGATTTTGACGGTTATTGCTGTGACGTTGCCCACCATGGGCGTTGCACAAACCACCGATAATCCGAAACAGGTGCGTGTATTTGCCGACCCTGAATTTATCGAAAGTGGGTTGTTCAAATACCTGGCGCCCCGATTCACGTTGAAAACACAAGTGCGTTTGATCCTTGAGGAACAATCGGATGCGCAGGTTTCGATTGCGGTTGCCACGGGACGCCCCATTGCGCAACGCGGGAACACTATTTGGGCGGTGCAATTGATTGACGATGAACATCCTGAGGCCGAACGCTTTGTTGATTGGTTGCAAAGCGAGGTTGCGCAAAATACCATTTTGGCCTTTGCACCAGAAACGGGCGACCGGTTTGTTATTCCAGAGGTTCAAGATACGATTGAACAGGTGGTCAACTTTAAGGGCGATGCTGCGCTGGGATTGCAGGTTGCGCAGGCACAATGTTCGCGCTGTCACGTTGTGGATGACAATCGCATGGGCGCGATTGGGTCGACACCATCGTTTTTCGCCCTGCGCACATTGGCCGACTGGCCACAACGTATGTCGGGGTTTTATTTGTTGAACCCACATCCCGCCTTTACCGTGGTTCAGGATGTGACCGATCCATTTGACCCAAATCGCCCACCGCCCATCGTTCCGATCAAAGTCACCTTGGATCAGATCGACGCGCTTTTGGCCTATATGCAGGGGCTTCAACCCGCTGATTTGGGGGCACCGATTAAGCATCAGTGATCATCGCGATCTGAATAATAATCGGCAGTGGTGCGCACGCGTGGGCGCTCCTTAGCGGCAAAAGGATTATCCGTGCTGTGGAATTGCGCATTCACGCGGCAATCCCCGCACATTTGAACCAATTTCAACGCATCTGGATTGGCAAAGGCCCCAACACCAGAAGAGAGTTTTTCGGTGATCCGCTCGATTGAGGATTTTACCCCGAACAGAACCCCACATTCTATGCAGGCAAAGGGTTCTTCCTCATTCAAAACAGTTTGTTCCAGCGCCTGTGTCCCAAGGTTCAGGCGCTGTTCATAGGTAATCGCATTTTCAGGGCAGATGTTTGAACACAAACCGCATTGCAAACAGGCGTCCTCTTGGAACAAAAGCTGTGGTTTATCAGGGTTTTCACCCAGTGCGCCAGAGGGGCATAGAGATACACAAGACAGGCACATGGAACAGCTATCTGTATCCACCAAAACCGCGCCATAGGGGGCATCCTCAGGCAACGACAAAATTTTGTCGTCGCCATGTAATGCGCGCGCAGCAGAACGTGTCACCTGTCGGCGCGATCCCATCGCCAGAATAGGTGTTTCAACGATGATAGCGAGCTTGCTTTCTGACAAAGCCGCGGTCATCTGATCGGGGTCTGGTGTGTCGATGATATGGATGTGTTCCCCAGCAATAGCTGTTGCCAAGGCAACTTCACGACCAATCGCCACCTGATCTGCCGCGGGGCTAAGCAGTATATGCACATCCCCAAATCCAGATGCCAGCGCGCCTAACGCTTCGGCATGTCCAAAGGAACTAATCGCTTCAATTTCAATTGGTAACATGTTTGCGGCCAAACCATCATCAAATCGTGCTGCCATTGCAATCATGTCGCGCCCATGGGAGTCATGAACTAGCAGGCGGGGTTGGGGATGATCGCCCGCAACCTTATTGTACCCGTCCATCAGTGCTTGAATGCGGCGCAATGTTGTGTTTGACGGATCGGCTTCGTAGGTGATTGACCCAGAGGGACACAATGCGGCGCAGGCCCCGCATCCCGCACAAATGGCAGGATCAATTTCAACAAAATCACCTGCCGAGGTGATGGCCCCCGTGGGGCAAATATCCAAACAATTTGAACAGGCAGATTTCTGTGCGCGTGAATGGGCACACAGGCTGGGTTCTGTCTTCACGAACAACGTTTTTTCAAATGTACCCACCATGTGCGACGCCTTCAGTATTGTCTTGGCGACAGAGGGTGCGTGGGATGCATCGACCCACAGGTACCCATCCCGTTTTTCATGTGCAGGGAACAGCGGCGTACCGCCGCGCAAATCCAAAATGATGTCACAGTGCGATTGTCCACCTTGGCGCGGTACACTCCATTCATGTGTGCCATGCCCCGTTGGGTCCAACTGTTGCAATGCATCGATTGTGACTTCGAAATTCCCAAGCGTGCCTGTCGCACGACGCAAGCTGCCAGCGATTATGTCATAGTTCCGCGATGGCATGTCGTCGGTTGGGTTTGGTACTAACAATGTGACAGATAGGTATTCAGACAATTGTTCCGCGACACCCATTTCAGTTGCGTCGTTGGACAGGATCAAACAGACCCCCTCTGACGCTACATCCATTGTTTTTTGCGCAGGGCGCGGAACAAGCGCCTCGGCCACTAATGCGGACATTTTGGGAAGTTTTGAGGCCTTGTCCGCCGACCATCCCGCTCGATCGCGCAGATCCAAGAGGGGGGGCATGGGGACCTCTAATTCGTCGGCAAGCGCCTGAAATGTGCGCCACTCTTGCGTGCAACACAGGATCGCTTTGCCGTCGGTGACGGCTTTTGCGGCTGAGTCAATCTGGCTTGTGCACAACGCCGTGTGTATCTGCGAACATGTCAGTCCAGTGACTTCGGATAGGTCTTTTGAGTTCAGGTGATTGGTTCCAGAACAATCGCATAATATCAGTGACTTATCCATTTTACCCCCCAGTGCTAAAGGTCGGATTTCGGTCCAACTTTACGCGTTATTTTCGCGCTGATTTTTCGACGAATTCATCGTGTCCAGCGGCGCTATTTGTTGGGATAGAATTGAGATAATTTTCAGAAATGACAAGAGCCCTTTGATTTGATTCCGAAAGCATCGGCGATTGATAAAAAACGACAAAATTACTCAGAATAGACATTTTGACCACATTGAGTTCAGTAGATGCTTTTAGTCATTCAAATTGTCCAATTTAGAAAAAAAATTGAGGAGTGTGGTTAAAACCTCTTTGGTTGGTGCGCAGTGGTATGCTGACATATGTGCAAAGGAGAGGTGGAGTTGTATTACAACCCTAAGCGTTATGTTTCGATGCCACTTGGCGTTGTCATTCGTCGGACACCCGGTGCCACGCTCTGGGCGAAGTGGTCTTGGCGTGTCAGCGGCATCCTTGTTGCTGCGAGCGAAGCGAAGGCGCAGATCCTTCGTCAAGATGGAGAAGTGATCGAGTACCACGCTGCGACAGTTCCGCTTGAACTCCATGGCGCTGATACCGAAAGTTACATGGTCGCGATCTCGGCGCAGGTCCCATCGATCTACGTGGTGATGCGCGATAACCCTGACAATACACCCCCGTTTGATGTAATCCTTGCCACCGCATCCGCCTACGAGGCGCAGGATTATGCGGACAGTGGCGAAGAGATCGTCGAAAAGGTGAAGATGCCAGAGGGCGTGGTCGCATGGGTGCGCGATTTCGTGAAAGCACACCACGTTGAAGAGACCTTTATCAAGCGCAAGCGTGACAAGAAACGAATAGATCTAAGTGAAGATGGGATCGGCGACGTGCGGATTGCACAGACGGGTGATGTTTACCGCGCCCCATCCCAGATCAAGAAAGAGCGTCTGTCATGAGCGATTTCTGGAGCCGCCGTAAAGCTGCCGTGGCAGCAGAAGAAGCAAAAGACGCCGCAGAGGTGCAAGTGCGCGCGCGTTCCGAAACTGCCGCAGAGTTAGAAGCGAAAACAGACGAAGAAATTCTTGAAGAACTGGGGCTTCCTGATCCGACAACTTTGAAACCTGGTGATGATTTCGCGGCGTTTTTGAAAGATGCCGTGCCTGATCGGATTAAAAAGGTTGCGCTGCGCAAGCTTTGGACTTCAAATCCAATCCTCGCAAATGTGGACGGTTTGTTGGATTACGGCGAGGACTTCACCGATGCCGCCGTGGGCGCAGGGGTTGTTGAAACCACTTACCAAGTCGGCAAAGGCATGTTGGCCCATGTCCAAGAAATGGCGCGACAGGCAGAAGAGGCTGCGCGTAAAGCGGTAGAGGGTGATGAGGAAGAGGCCATTGAAGCCTTGGACGATGCGCCCGAAATCGAAGTGAACGAAGAAGAAATTGAACCCGCCGTTGTCGCAGACGATGTCCATGTTCAGCCCGAATATCCCGCGGATGAACTGCATCACGAACCAGCACCGAAACTGCGCAAGATGACGTTTCAGTTTGCTGATGCGGCCCCTGAACCAACCTTAACCCACGGAAATTGAAAATGAGTGTCATGGAAGAAATCGCAATCGCACCCGAAGATAAGCAACGCGCTGATTTATACAATTTCTTGGGATTGTTATTGGCACGTCCAGCAGACGACATGCTGCTGTCGCAGGTTGCGGGTCTGACGGGGGACGACAGTGAAATTGGCAAAGCCGTGACCATGTTGGCGCGGGTTGCCAGAGTGTCGAAACCAAAATCAGTTGATAAGGAATTCAACAAATTGTTCATCGGCTTGGGCCGTGGTGAATTATTGCCTTATGCCAGTTACTATTTAACGGGCTTCTTAAATGAAAAGCCCTTGGCCAAACTGCGCCGCGACATGATCAATTTGGGGTTGTCGCGTGCTGAAAACATTTATGAACCAGAAGACAACATCGCAAGCCTGATGGAAATGATGGGTGCCATGATCGTGGGTCGCTTTGGCGATGCCAAGGATCTGAACACACAAAAAGCATTCTTTAATACCCACATCAATCCATGGGCAAAACACTTTTTTACGGATTTGGAAGGCGCCAAAGCCTCTGTTTTCTATGCAAGCGTCGGCACATTGGGCCGATTGTTCATGGAGATCGAAGCCGAAGCCTTCCGAATGAGCGCGGGGTAATCCGCAAATCCCGATGGCCTCGGCCATCTTAACCGCAAGAGAGGAGGACTCTCATGACACAGAAAACCGAGCTCGAGAAATCTCGGCGGGATTTTCTAAAGCTGGCTGGAACCGGCGCACCGCTTGCCGCGGTCGCAATGGCAACATCAGCAACAACCGCACAAGCGCAGGAGCCTGATTTGTCGTCATCCGTCATGCAGGACACTGTGCACACACGTGCTTACCTAGACTCGCTCCGGTTCTAATCGGGTCGAGAAGCCGCCATAAGCGACTGGTTGCGTGACGCCCGACTGCTTGTGGTTTTTCGTAATCTTTCGGGGAAACCCGGATGGGAGGAAACAATGCTAAGGAAAAAGACCAATGGGGTTGCGAGACGCCCCCAGCGGACAAGTATCCTGACAGATGTGGCCCAAACCACGGTTGATCGCCGCGCATTTTTACGCGGGTCTGGTTTGGCGATTGGCGGTTTAACCGCGATCGCTGCGACTGGGGGAACTGTGACACAAGCCACGGCTGCAACGGCTGCGAATGCCGCTGTAGAAACTGTCAAGTCAGTCTGCACACACTGTTCAGTTGGCTGTACTGTCATTGCCGAAGTGCAAGACGGTGTCTGGACAGGCCAAGAGCCTGGATGGGACAGCCCATTTAACCTTGGTGCGCATTGCGCCAAAGGTGCAGCCGTGCGTGAACACGCGCATGGCGAACGCCGCCTAAAATACCCTATGAAAAAAGAGGGCGGTGAATGGAAACGCATTAGCTGGGAACAGGCGATTGATGAAATCGGCGGCGGCATGATGCAAATCCGGCAAGAAAGCGGACCAGATTCAGTCTATTGGCTGGGCTCTGCAAAGCATAATAACGAACAAGCTTACTTGTTCCGTAAATTCGCAGCATATTGGGGTACAAATAACGTCGATCACCAGGCGCGTATTTGTCACTCAACAACTGTTGCGGGTGTGGCCAATACGTGGGGCTACGGCGCCATGACAAACAGCTACAACGATATCCACAATTCAAAAGCGATCTTTATAATCGGTGGTAACCCTGCCGAGGCGCATCCTGTTTCATTGCTTCACGTGATGAAAGCAAAGGAGCAGAACAATGCACCACTGATCGTGTGTGACCCGCGTTTCACACGTACTGCTGCGCACGCGGATGAATATGTCCGCTTCCGTCCCGGTACTGACGTTGCGTTGGTTTGGGGTATCTTGTGGCATATTTTTGAAAACGGATGGGAAGACAAAGAATTCATTCGCACACGTGTGTGGGGTATGGATCAAATCCGTGAAGAAGTGGCCAAATGGACACCAGAGGAAGTGGAACGTGTCACTGGCACACCTGGTCGCCAATTAGAGCGTGTTGCACGCACATTGGCAAATAACCGTCCAGGAACAGTGATTTGGTGTATGGGTGGTACCCAGCACACCAATGGTAACAACAACACACGTGCATACTGTGTGCTTCAACTTGCGTTGGGCAACATGGGCACATCAGGTGGTGGTACCAACATTTTCCGCGGTCACGACAACGTTCAAGGCGCAACTGACCTAGGCGTTTTATCGCACACATTGCCGGGCTATTATGGCCTATCAGCGGGTGCATGGGCGCATTGGTCACGTGTTTGGAACGAAGATCTTGATTGGCTGAAAGGTCAATTTGCAACTGTCAAAGGTGCGGATGGCAAAGATAAGAATCTTATGAACCTAACTGGTATTCCAGTGTCACGTTGGATCGATGGTATTCTAGAAGATCCAGCCAACATGGATAACCCTGATAAGGTGCGTGCAATGGTCCTTTGGGGTCATGCTCCAAACTCACAAACACGGATGAAGGAAATGAAAACGGCGATGGAACAGCTTGATATGCTGGTTGTCATCGACCCGTATCCAACTGTGTCTGCGGTTTTGCATGATCGTACAGATGGCTGCTATTTGTTGCCTGCATGTACACAGTTCGAAACATATGGTTCTGTGACTGCGTCAAACCGTTCATTGCAATGGCGGGACAAAGTTGTCGACCCACTGTTCGAGTCAAAGACCGACCATGAAATCATGGGCCTTCTTGCAACCAAATTTGGTTGGGCGGATCGCTTGTTCCGTAACTATGAAATGGACGATGATGTGACACCAAACATCGAAAGCATCACCCGCGAATTAAACGGTGGTCTTTGGACGATTGGCTACACTGGTCAAAGCCCTGAGCGGATCAAAAAGCACATGGCAAACCAACACACATTTGACCGCACAACGCTTCAGGCGATTGGGGGTCCATGTGACGGCGACTACTATGGTATGCCGTGGCCTTGTTGGGGCACTGCCGAAATGAACCATCCAGGAACACCAAACCTGTATGATATGTCAAAACCTGTCGCCGAAGGCGGCCTAAGCTTCCGTGCCCGTTTCGGTGTGGAACGCGATGGCGACAATCTGTTGGCAGAAGGTGTGTCAAACCCAGGTGCGGAAATTCAGGACGGTTATCCCGAATTCACAATGCAAATGTTGATGGATCTGGGATGGGATGGCGATCTAACTGACGACGAACGCGCCGCGATCGACGCAGTTGCTGGTCCTAAGACAAACTGGAAAACCGACCTATCTGGCGGTATTCAGCGTGTCGCGATCAAGCATGGTTGCTCTCCGTTTGGTAACGCCAAAGCACGTGCTGTTGTTTGGACTTTCCCAGACCCTGTACCGCTTCACCGTGAACCGCTTTACACCAACCGTCGTGACTTGGTCGAGGACTATCCAACTTACGAAGACCGTAAGTTCTATCGTCTTCCAACCATGTACGCTTCAATCCAGAAACAAGATTTCAGCAAGGATTATCCAATGATCCTGACATCTGGTCGTCTGGTTGAATACGAAGGTGGTGGGGATGAAACACGTTCAAACCCATGGTTGGCTGAACTTCAGCAGGATATGTTCGTCGAGATCAACCCACGTGACGCCAATAACCTTGGTGTACGCGATGGGGCACAGGTCTGGGTCGAAGGTCCAGAAGGAGCAAAGGTCAAGGTCAAGGCAATGTTGACCAACCGCGTGGGCGAAGGCGTGGCGTTTATGCCATTCCACTTTGGCGGACACTTCGAAGGCCAAGATTTGCGGGATAAGTATCCAGAGGGTGCAGATCCATATGTGTTGGGTGAATCATGCAACACTGCGCAAACCTACGGCTATGACTCAGTCACCCAGATGCAAGAGACCAAAGCGACTCTTTGCAAAATCTGGTCAGCATAAGGAGTAAGAGAAATGGCAAGAGCAAAGTTTCTCTGTGATGCTGAGCGTTGTATTGAATGCAATGCCTGTGTCACCGCCTGTAAGAACGAGCATGAAGTGCCATGGGGGATTAACCGCCGCCGCGTGGTGACCATCAATGATGGTGATCCTGGTGAACGGTCAATCTCGGTGGCCTGCATGCATTGTTCTGATGCGCCATGTATGGCTGTTTGTCCTGTTGATTGTTTCTATCAGACCGATGACGGTGTGGTATTGCACTCAAAGGATCTGTGTATCGGCTGCGGATACTGCTTCTATGCATGTCCATTTGGCGCGCCACAGTTCCCTCAAGCAGGCAACTTTGGCAGCCGCGGCAAAATGGACAAATGTACATTCTGTGCAGGCGGCCCAGAAGAAAACCATTCAACAGCGGAATTTGCAAAATACGGTCGCAACCGTATTGCTGAAGGCAAATTGCCAATCTGTGCAGAAATGTGTTCTACCAAAGCACTTCTCGCTGGGGATGGTGATGTTGTGGCTTCGGTCTATCGCGAACGCGTTGTTGCACGTGGTTTCGGCTCTGGTGCTTGGGGCTGGGGCACAGCCTATGAACAAAAAGGCGGTTAATCTGCTAACTGCGAAAGCGGCGGGTACTCCCTGCCGCTTTTGTAACGTTCTTCTTTTCACAATTCAGCTTCGCAAACAGCGAAGAGCGAGGGAAACATGCGTGTTTTGCATTGCTTATTGATGGTACTATTGCTGTGTGGCCCAGTGGCTGCACAAAACATGGATGTAGAGCGCAGCTCAACAGGTGGCGCACAAACGTTAGAAGATATCATGGCCCGCCAAGCTGGCCAAAAGATTGATGATAGTTTCCGCAGCGGTGCCTTGGGTAATCCAACTCAGGCCAAGGATATTGCGGATCAACTTGGAACCCTTGGGGGCGTATCCCAATCCGAACTATGGCGCGCGATACGGTATAATGCGTCTGACAATTCGGCCTCTGGAAGCGGTGTTGTTGGCAACGTCATGATCCAAAGTGGTGGCATGCCGTGGTATGAATTCCGCGAAGGTCCCTTGCGCCAATACGGTGGTGGATTGCTACTTGTCACACTGATGTTGCTGGGCGTGTTTTATATTGCGCGCGGGCGCATCCGCATCGATGGCGGTCCTGCGGGCAGCACAATCACACGGTTCAAGGCGGTAGAACGCTTTGGGCATTGGGTCCTGGCAGGATCGTTTATCTTGTTGGGTATAACGGGGTTGTTGACCCTGTTTGGCCGCGTCATTTTGGCGCCCTATTTTGGCAAAGAGTTGAATTCAACCTTGCTGATTGCGTCGAAATGGATCCACAACAATGTTTCATGGGCCTTTATGTTGGCACTGATCATGGTGTTTGTTATGTGGGTGGCTCACAATATCCCCAACCGTACCGATTGGATTTGGATCAAACAAGGCGGCGGGATTTTCACAAAATCGCACCCACCTGCGAAAAAATTTAACTTTGGACAAAAGATTATCTTTTGGGGTGTGATTGTCCTTGGTGCATCTGTTTCGGCCTCTGGGCTGTCTTTGACGTTCCCATTTGAAATGCCGATGTTTGCAAAAACATTTGCAATCCTGAACAACATTGGTTTGCCCGAAGCCTTGGGTTTTGGAACGCTGGCCACTGAAATGTCCCCACAAGAGGAAATGCAATTTGCCCAAGCATGGCATGCGATTGTCGCCTTCGTAATGATGGCCATGATCATGGCGCATATCTACATCGGAACATTGGGTATGGAAGGGGCCTATGATGCAATGGGCAGCGGCGAAGTCGACGAAGAATGGGCACGACAGCACCATTCGCTGTGGTATGAAGAAGTCAAAGCAAAACAAACCAATTCACAACCTGCTGAATAACCTAGTCCTGCCCCATGAAAACGGGGCAGGTACACAGCACATGGGGACATGATATGAAAGCAATGTTTCTTGGATTTTTTGCGGTATTCGCGATTGCCTATGCTGCATATTTCGGATTAACCGAAGTCGCGGATTTTAGTTCGGGAGCAAAGTATTCTGGACAAGCCGTCAGAATGGAATAAAACCTACCACCGTGATGACAGCAGAACGCACTTCGAGCTTAAACACCACCAGTTTAAAAAACGCCTCAATCCTCGTGGTTGATGATGAAGAGGGCATGCGCCATTTCATCACCAAGGTGCTTGAGCCACACTGCAAACGTGTCATGCAGGCCGCTTCGGCAAAAGAAGCGGGTGCATTGATGGATATCCATCATTTTGATTTGCTGATGGTCGATAATTTGATGCCAGAACAAACAGGGCTGGATTGGTTGTCGGAACAGCGAAAATTGGGCCTGTTTGCCGATGCGATCATGATGACGGCCTATGCGGATGTGGAAACCGCGGTTTTGGCTCTGCGCACGGGTGTGGCGGATTTCTTGATCAAACCCTTTCGCGCCAGTCAGGTCGTGAATGCCATCGTAAGTGTGTTGGATAAAAAATACCTGCGCCGTGACAATGATTTGCTGCGCTATGCATTGGCGGCAGAAACACAGCAGAATAATCCGCGCCTCCTGGGGACATCCGTTGCAATTGCGGGCGTGAGTGATTTGTTGAAAAAACTGGCGGGTGTGAAAACCCCTGTATTGTTCACAGGGGAAAGCGGAACAGGCAAGGAAATTGCCGCGCGAACGCTGCACGCCATGTCAGATCGTCGCGCAAAACCGTTTGTTGCGGTGAACTGTGCAACGCTTGGTTCTGAGAATGGCGCAGATCAGTTGTTCGGCAAACTTGGGCCAACAGGTGAGGTCCAAGAGGGACTGATGCAGCTGGCCGATGGGGGCGTCCTGTTTTTGGATGAGGTCGCGGAATTGCCTGACCCGATACAAGCGATGCTTTTGCGGGTGCTTGAGGACTATAAAATGCGCCCCATCAGTGCGGCACGTGATGTAGCGTTGGATTTGCGGTTCATGTTTGCAACAAATATGGATTTGGAACAAGCCGTCGCAAATGGCAAATTTCGTCGGGACTTGTTCCATCGAATGAATATTGTGGGTGTGAAAATGCCGCCCCTTCGCGAACGGCGTGAAGATATTTTTGAACTGGCCTCGATGTTTATGAACCAGTTTTCTGTCGATGTTGGTCGCCAACCGTTGCGATTGGATGATGAAACATTGTTGCATCTGACGCGTCATAACTGGCCCGGCAATGTGCGTGAATTACGTAACATGATCGAACGTTCTGTCATTTTGGGCGCCTTCCCTCCTGAATTTCAGGGGGGTGGTCAGGCCGATGGCGCGGCCGCAGCACAGACGTTAGATTTGGTGGTGCAACGGCATATTTTGACCACACTGGACCGATGCAATGGAAACCGCGCAGAAACGGCGCGGCGCTTGGGTGTATCACGCAAAACGATTGATCGCAAAATGATGGAATGGGGCAATGATGTCCTGTCGCCAAAAACCTAAAGCGTCAGTCCACTGTTGTTAAGAAGGCATCGCTTTCTATAGAGTTTACTTCGAATGCTTATGGAGAAGAGCTGGCGTTTTCGAAAAATAGTTTAAGTAGGCAACCAAATTGACATCAATGCGCCACCCTCGGGGTGGTTGTCCGCACTGATAATGCCCCCTGCCGTCTGGATGAGCGATTGCGAAATTGACAGCCCAAGGCCTGTTCCCTTTGCCCGTTTGGTCGTAAAAAAGGGATCGAAAATCGTGTTTATGGTATCTTCGGAAATCCCAGGGCCACTGTCGTGAAAGGCAAGGCAAACCCCGTTTTTACCATCACGTTCCAACACATGGCATTGGATCTCCAGAGTCCCTTTCCCATCCATCGCCTGTACTGCGTTGATGATCAGATTGATGATCACTTGTTGCAATTCAGATGGGTTTATTTTGACATCTGGGACATTGGAAAACTCTAATTTGACCTCAATATCCTTTGATGTATAGACGTGATCAACCAGTCCCAAACTGTCCTGCGTAACATCGCGTAGGTTTACGTATTCTTCAAATTTTCCATAATCGCTGGGTCTTGCGAACTGTAACAATTTGCCGACGATACCGCTGATCCGCATGATTTGACGGTCGATCAAATCAAGTTCTGTTTTGACGGGTTCTGCCTGTTCCCCCAATGTTAACCGAACAACATCCACATTCCCCTGAATGACGGCAACGGGGTTGTTTATTTCATGGGCAACACCAGCGGTGATTTCACCGATAGAGGCCAGTTTTTCTGACATGACTAATTGCTGGTATGTGGTTTCCAGTTTTTGATTTGCTTCTTGCAATTGGGCCGTGCGTTCTTCAACGCGCACGTTCAAATCATCGGCCCATTCGCGCAATTGTTTGTCTCGTTCTTGCACCTCATCCAGTAGGTGATCTAGGTGATGAGACACCTCTGCAATTTCTCCCCCTGTTCGGTTCAAATTATTGCGCGCTGTCAAATCACCTGTTTCAACCTGCTGCATCGTTTTTGTCATACGCTCAAGTGGAGAAAATATGCCGCCAGCCAATCTTAAAAATACAGGGATGAACACAAGCAGAACGCCAATAAATGCGATCCACATCATCGCAATTGCATCGCGTTTCACCAATCGAAAGGGTTCTTCTAAAAACCCAACATAAAGCATTCCAATGCGCTGATCAAAGCTGTCATAAATCGGCAGATATCCCGAGATGTACCAATCATTCACAACGAATGCGCGATCAAGCCATGTTTGTCCCTGATCTAACACCGCACGGCGCACTTCTGCTGATACGCGGGTGCCTAAGGCGCGGACATTTTCAAAAAGGCGCACGTTCGTTGAAATGCGCACGTCCTCAAGGAACAGCGTGGCGGTGCCGCGTGGGTCTTCGGCGGTATTTTTACGCTGATAGACCAATGTATTGATCGTATCGATAAAATCCAAATTTCGGTTCAAAAGAATGCCACCCACCAAAACGCTCTTGGATCCATTGATCGAAACAGGTGCCGCCGTGTGGATCATCATCCCACGTGTTTCCGCAACCTTATCTGTGGGAACGGCCGCCTCGGTCGGGATAAGAATTAGTTCCGCTTGCTCGGCCAAGGCCACGTCAATCATCAAGAGATCATCAGCCTCAAATAGATCAACAGCGGTGCGCGCAGTTCCCGTCAGGGCCGATTGGACCACAGGCCATTTTTGCATATGTTCGTCAATTGATTTGGGTTGGACGATGGACAAAAAATCCAGACCCAAGGCATCCTTTTCCACGGTCAAAAAATCATTCAATTGCCCATTTTCAGCGGCCTTTTGTATGGCCAGGGATGCGGCCAATGCCTCAACCGAGGTACCGGTTGCTCCAACAATGCGCTGCAGATATTGTTCTGCAACCTGTAACTCGCTTTCTACTTTGGCGATCAATAGGTTGTTGTAGTCGTTGTTCCACCGCGAAATCCCCATGACCAGCAGCACCGGCAACAGAACCATCAATGGCACCAAAGCCATCACCAGAAGTTGAAGCCTGACCGAGCGTTTGCGCCGATATAGTGCGGACCAAAAGTTCATCATTGAATAGTGACGCACCTAATTAAAAACACAAGGGTTAGGGGCAGTGAATTTTCACGGGCTGACCATGCGGGGTCTGCAAATAGGCCTGCTTCCAAGCAGATTTCAGAACCTGCAAATCACTGGGAAGGGCGATTTTTTGATCCGCAAGAAAATCTTCTAACGTTTCGATCCATGCATGAAAATAATCTGATCCCCCATTCAATTCGTGGGTTAGTCCGCGTTGCTTTAACGTGGCGCCAAAACGATTGGCCCAATCTGTCCATTGAAAAACACCCGCCTCGTTTAGCGCGACTGTGATTGCGAAAACTTGGGCGTGCCAAGGTTCTTCAAATACGGGTGCGGGCGCATCATCCATTAGGCAGGTTCCAAATAGGACTGCCACAAATCCAACACCACTTCATCCTCTGGATTTTCTGCAGTGTCCCACAAGTCACGCGCATAAAATCCGACGGAATACAGCGGTTGTGGGGCTTCGCCCAAACGATGCGCATTGCTGTCTGGGAAAACATGTGTGCCGTGATGCGCAATGATCCATCCTGTTTTTCCACGGGCATAGCTGGGCAGGCGGGTGTGCCCGCCATCGACCAAAGTGTTGCCATGCACCCGCGTTGTTACCTGTTGTCCGACAGTGAACAGCGCAGGGATATCAGATGGGCGATCCGCAGGTCCGCCACTTGCCAAAATCTTGGCGACATATTCGGCCAACATTTTCCGCTCTTGCAGGGGGCTGTTTGGGGCAGGGGTTAGTGTACTTAGTTCCTCTTGTGTCAGAACACCATTTTCGACCAGCAGATCCGTCAGCCCCGCAATCCATTTTTCATAATAGCCAAAGCGTGCATAATCCTTCGGTGACAAACATTCCCGCGCATGGCGGGATATGTCCAAATTCCATTGTCCCAATCCCCCCGCGGCAAGCGTTAGGGCAAGGGCGCGCCCATGCCAGTCCTGTGGGAATACCTCGTCTGGTTCATTCGGATCAATCGCACCATCGCCAAATCGTCCGCCCATATCATGCACACGGCTCATTCTGGGGCCTCGATCAATCTGGTGCCGATCATGGCGTCGCGGGTTACGATGCCCGCTAATTTTTGCTCTGACCAACCATCTGTACCTTCAGGACGCTCGGGGATAACCAAATATCGGATTTCCGCGGTACTGTCCCAGACGCGAATTTTTGTTTCAGGCGCTAAGGTTGTGCCAAATTCGGACAAAACAGCGCGTGGTTCACGCACCGCGCGCGCGCGATAAGCATCTGATTTGTACCAGCCTGGTGGAATACCCAACAGAGGCCATGGGTAACAACTACACAATGTGCACACAACCAAGTTATGCATGGTTGCCGTGTTTTCCACCGCGACCATATGTTCGCCCTGTCGACCATAGTAACCAAGGTCGCGCACGGCGGATGTTGCATCGGCCAACAGTGCTGCGCGAAAATCTGGGTCCACCCATGCCTTTGCAACAACTTTTGCTCCGTTCTGTGGGCCGATTTTATGCGAATAGGTATCGATAATTTCATCCAAGGCCGCAGGATCAACCAAGCCTTTTTCAACAAGCAGGGTTTCCAATGCCTTGACCCGAAGCGCAGGATCAGAGGGAAGTAACGAATGGCTATGATCATCATGTGGCATGAGGTCATAAAACCAAGGATTTGGATGTCTGTCTATGGCGAATGCGCATCAGAATGGACTTGTTTCCAAATAGGGCAGGATTACACTTGTTCGTGACAAGATGAGGAGCAGGCGATGAAACAAACCATTGATTTTTTGGCCGAGTGTGAGGCCCTGTCTGCCGTCCTTGACCCTTTGGATGGCGATGATTTTGCACGTCCTACGCAATTCAAGGGCTGGCGTATTGAAGATGTGTTTGTGCATCTATATTTCTGGAACCTTCAGGCGGATCAGTCCATTTTCAGGCCTGATGAGTTTTCCAAAACGATTGCCGATATTCTGCCTGATATTCAAAAGCGGGGCATGCGTCCTGTGGAAAGCGAACACATCACACTTCGTGGTGCAACCCTGGTGGAAACATGGCGTGATCATTATAGGGATTTTTGCGCGAGACTGGGTGGGATTGATCCCAAAATGCGGGTGAAATGGGCAGGTCCCGATATGTCGGTGCGTTCGTCCATCACCGCACGGCAAATGGAAACATGGGCGCATGGGCATGAAGTGTTCGATTGTTTGGGGCAGTCACGCGTGGACACAGATCGGATTGAAAACATCGTGATCCTTGGGGTGAATACCTTTGGTTGGTCCCATATGGTGCAGGGGTTTGACGTGCCTGATCAGCGGCCCTATCTGAGGCTTAAGGCTCCCTCTGGGCATATCTGGGAATATGGGGATGTGGACACGGAAAACTCCGTTATCGGTAGCGCCCTATCCTTTGCCCAAGTGGTCACACAGACCCGCAATGTGGCAGATACGGATTTACAGATGACAGGGGATGTTGCGCAGCGTTGGATGGAAACAGCGCAGTGTTTTGCAGGTGGGAAGGAACCTCCGCCCAATCAAGGCGCGCGATATGTGCAGCGGGATGACTAGGACGCGATGTAGGTGATGAGCAAAGACAGCGTCACAATGCTACTAAGCCATAAACGCAGGTTCATCCACCAAGCGGGCGTGACACCCGCACGTGCGAAATAGCGATCAACCGATAGTAACATCGGGAACCCGATCATCAGCGCCAGATGAAGATGCTTGGGGATAAAGACCATAACCGCAAACAGTAGCAGGGCAGGCATTACCGCGAAAACATAGGCCGCGGGGCTTTCACCCTGTTCATATCGCGCTGCGAAATTCCAATGGGTGCCTGACATATAGGCGAAAATGACAATGCCATAGGACACCTGCAACTGGGCGGCCAACAAATTGGCAGATAGCGGAAGTTGCACGAACTGCGTAACAGCTCCCCACAAAAACGGAAGCGTCCCAGCAAAGCCAAAAATATAGGCAAGCGTTGTGCGGTCTGCGTTCATTTAATCTTTCCCTTATGTAGTGTGGAAAAGGTGGTGTTTCGGCACAAAAAATCAAACCAATAGGGGCTATTTTTTGATAATCAATGCGCGGGCTAGATCATCTTTGTGCTCATGATTTGCGCTGTCCCCGTAAATCGCCACATCGCGGGTTTCATAGGTGTCGTAATGATCCGCCATCGTGTCCAAAACGCGTTCAAAATGAAGCGCATGCCAATGATGTTCGTTGACCGATATAACAATATGACCGCCCTTTTTCGTCACGCGCAGTAGTTCGCTGATCGCCTCTGGTCCCACGTGACCCAAGGTAAAGGTACCCGAACTGACCACACCATCATAAGTGGCATCATCAACGGGCAAGGCATCGGTTACATCCGACCAAAAGACACGGTGATACAGATCCTTTTGTGCCGCAACATCCAGCATCTGTTGCGAAATATCCGTGGCGTCCATGTCATAGGGGCCAAGGGGAACCATGACTTCGGCCAATGCACCTGTGCCCGCGCCGATGTCCAACACCTTTGGCCCGCCGCCCAGTGCGTGATAGGTTTCGCCAACTCGACGATGCAAAATATAATCCATGCTGGCGCGGTAGCCGGTATCATAGGTGTCGGCCCAAGCTGCATAAAGCTTTATGTTGTCCTCTGGCGTTTCCAGGTCATAGGCGGCCTCTAGGTTTTCAACACCGTCAAATGGTTTTTGCATAGTCTCCTCAGTCAAATAAAAATCAGGGCTGCGGAACTGGCCATTATTGCGGCCATGGTCGTCATAAATGTGCGCCAAATTACGGGGCGCTGTAAATAACTGGCCAACAGGTGCCCCGCAGAGGTCCAGAATAAGCACACGAATAGATTGATCAAACTAAACCCAAGGAACAGGCGCGCAGCCTCGGCCCAAATGTTAAGATCACTAGAAAACCCTACCGATGCGGCAAGGGCGACGGCCCAAACCTTTGGGTTCACAACTTGGAATAGGATTGCCTGAAAAAACGTAAATGGGCGATCAGTATTTTGTGCCTTGGCACGGGATGCGTTGATCAGTTTCCAAGACAGCCACAGGATCCAAAGCGCAGAAATCAGTTTGATTGTGAATTCGATCGCGGGCAGCGCAAACAAAATGCTTTGCACCCCCAAAACACTGGCCACGGCCAGCAGACCCGTTCCAATCGGCACCCCCAGTAGGTGCGGTAGCGTTGCCCGAAACCCGAACCGTGCCCCCGATGTTGTAAGCATCACAACATTTGGCCCGGGCGAAAACAGCCCCGCAAATATGAACAACAACAGGGGAAGTGAGGCCGCGAGAATGGACAAAATCACACGGCGTTCGGGGTCAGCCGTTTTTCCGCAACCCGCGCCATGATGGATGCGCCGACGGGCAAGACCTCAAGCCCCAAGTTGAAGGACGGATTGTGCAGACCAACTGTCCCAACATGACCTACACGACAATACGCACCTGGAATGGATTTCAGCATATCGGCAAAATCCTCGGACCCTGTGGCGGGCTGAATTTTATCTGATACATGATCGGCGCCCACAATGTCGGCAGCCGCATCTAAATAGGCCGAGCTAAGGTCGTGATCATTTTCCAAAACGGTAAAGGCATGGCGGATGTCCAATGTTACCTCGGCGTCATAGGCCGTTCCAACACCCTTGCAGATGGCCTGCATGCGATCACACACCAGATCGAAGATATCATCCTTGAAATATCGGATTGTCCCGCACAGATGCGCCGTTTGCGGAATGACGTTATAGGCGGATCCTGCATGCACCTGTGTGATTGAGAGCACGCAGGTGTCCAATGGGGGAACATTTCGGCTGACGATAGCATTCAAATCGGTGATCAGTGAATTTGTGATTTGAATGGCATCCTTGGAATTTTGGGGCATGGCCGCATGCGCGCCTTTCCCTGTGACATGAATATCAAAAAACGCGGCCCCTGCCATCGCTGCCCCACGGCAAATCTCAAAGGTGCCTGGTTTTCCGCTGGGCGAATTGTGCATCCCGTAAACTTCGTCACATGGGAAGCGATCAAATAGCCCATCTTCGATCATCGCTTTTGCGCCGCCCAAACCCTCTTCTGCGGGTTGGAAAATCACGATCACCTCGCCCTGAAAATTGCGCGTTTCGGCCAAATGTTTCGCCGCACCTAGCAGCATTGTCGTATGGGCATCATGACCACAAGCGTGCATTTTGCCATCCGTTTGCGATTTATAAGGCAGGTCCGTTTCCTCATGAATGGGTAGGGCATCCATATCCGCACGCAACCCCACACGGCGATTTCCTGCGTGCTTTCCCCGAATGACGCCAACGACACCCGTCACACCGATTTCCGTATGCACCTCATCCACGCCAAAATCCTGCAGGTATTGGGCAACAATCTGGCTTGTGCGCACCTCTTCAAATCCGATTTCAGGATGTTGGTGGAAATCTTTATAGATCACTTCCATCTGATCTTTGAAATTTGAGATGACTGGCAAGATATTCATATTGGTCCCCTGTGCGACTGTGCGGTTGGCGTTCACGTTACACTTGATTTTAGATAGGTCAATTTAGTTTGATGAAATCACACACTGAAACAGCAATGAAAGAGCCACAGGGATGAGCACAATTTACATCACAGGCGCAGGCGTCAGCTCCGAAAGCGGCATTCCAACATTTCGCGGGCAGGATGGATTTTGGACGGTGGGTAGCGTCAATTACACACCCCAAGAAATGGCAACGCGCGAGATGTATTTGAACGCTCCGGACGAATTTCTGTTGTGGTATTTTCGTCGTTTTGCAGCCTATCGAAACGTAATGCCAAATGACGTGCATCATTGGCTGTCCGATAAACGCTTGATCACCCAGAACATTGATGGATTGGACAGCAAGGCGGACAATCCCGATTACATCGCAATTCACGGACGATTGGATCGGGTCACCATGTTGCATCAGCAGGGGGAATTGGTGCCCTTGCTTGATGCGCCTTGGGAACAGGTAGTTGATGCCTGCCCTGATTTGGAAGATGATCAGGCGGTGAAATCGGCCCTGCTTGATGCATTCTGTATTTCGAAAACCTCATTAATCCCTGAAATGGGACATTCCTTAAAACCTTTTGTTTTGCTGTTTGATGAATATTACACTGATCTTTATCGTATTAGCGAGGCGGAAGATTGGATGTCAACGGCCAGGCGGTTCGTCTTCATGGGCACATCCTTTAGCGTGAATATCACGAACATTGCCCTACGCGCTGCGATTATGACGGGGGCTGAAATTGACGTGGTTGACCCATCCCCAATTGATTTGAAGATTGACCGCGTGACCTATCACGCGATGAACGCTGCAGATTTTATCGCAAAGGCCTAGTCCGGTACAAAAAATGTGGCCGACGCGCTGGCGACTGCACGTACGCTGGGCATGGCCGTTAGGGTCGCTTCGCAAAATATCAAAGAGCGACCTTGTTTGATCACGCGGGCCGCGCATGTGATCCGTTCGCCTTTTGCACCACTTAGGAAGCGTGTTTCAAGATTGGTGGTCGCCACAGGTTTGAACCCGCCCAACGCCGAAAAGCAGGCAAACACCATGGCGGTATCTGCAAGCGAGCTGAGCGCCTGACCGCACACGATCCCACCAACTCGTTCAATATGCGGGGTGATGGGTATTTCCAATGTGGCGCCATCATCAGACATCTCGGTCACTTCGATGCCCATGTCTAAAACCCATTGGGCGAAGTTGTCCTTTAAAAAGTCCTGGGCTGTTTCGATTGCGATCATGAGGCTCCCCCCAATACATCGGGCAAGTCCACCCATGTCCCTGTGTTCGAGGATCGAATGGCGGCGTCAATCACCTCGGCCACGGCCAATCCATCGCGAAATGTGGGAAAACGTGCTTCCCCTGTTTCAATGGCCTCAAGGAAATCTTTGGCCTCAATAATGATCATATCCTGATATCCGGTTCCATGACCCGGACCCTGGCAAAATGGCAAATAATCTGGATGTTCGGGACCTGTTAGGATCTTGCGAAACCCACGCTCGGCCTCTGGTCCTTCGGTGCGATAGAGCCAGATTGCGTTTTGATCCTCTTGATCAAATCGAATGGAACCTTTGGTGCCATGAATTTCATAGGCATATCCCATTTTGCGCCCTGTCGCGACGCGACTGGAATAAATGTGCCCCATTACGCCATTCTTAAACCGGCACATAATTTGGGCATGATCGTCATTGGTCACCTGACCACCTGGTCGGGTTTTGTGAACTGTTTCAACTTCTGCCATTACACGTTCAATTGGACCCATCAGGCGCAGGGCGGCATTGACGGGGTGGGGGGCCAAATCCCCCATGTTGCCCGTGGCCATACCCTCGCACCGCCAATTTTTGGGCAAATTGGGGTCGGATAAAAAATCCTCGGTATGTTCACAGCGAAACCATGTGATATCGCCAATCTCTCCTGCTTGGATTAGATCATGGGCAAAGCGGGATGCAGGCGTGCGGATATAGTTAAAGCCGACCATGTTGGGCACATTTGCACCCTCGGCCAATTCCACCATTTTGCGCGCACCTTCGAGTGTGTCGGCGATGGGTTTTTCGCACAGCACAGGTTTGCCCAATGCGATCGCCTCACGCGCGATGGCTTCATGCGTGTCTTGGGGTGAGGCGATGACAACAGCCTCAACCTTGGGGTCATGCACCAGATCATGCCAATCCCGCGCAGCGCGTTCGTATCCATAACTGGCGCGATAGCGTTCTGCGCTTTGCGCAGAGGAGGCTGCGATTGTCTGTAAAACAGGCCGTAGTTTTGTGTCAAATACGGCGCCAACCGCGGCCATGGCAACGCTGTGCGCCTTGCCCATATAGCCACCGCCAACAACGCCAATTCCGATTTTTGTCATATCCATCCCCAAGGTGATCTGTGTTTTTGGACAGAGTGACCATGGCACAAGATTATTCAAGTATTTTTGCGAAATAAGCGAAAAACACTGTGAAATTTGGATGGAAATAGGGGGATGCGACACCTTGCCCATATCCTATGCAGTTGCAGCATGAAGCAGGGAAAAGATGAATGAATTCAGCGCGAATGTGTGTCTTTGCAATCGCAGCATTATTGAGTGTATACGATTGTATTCATATAAGTAATTGAATTTATTGGAAAAATATTTTTCTCGTGCTATTTTTGAAACATACGCAGCGAGGGTACCCCATGGATCACATGAACTTATCAGTCTGGGCAGGGAAAACTAAAACAGAGCGCGACTGTATTACGGCAGAGCGCGCCAAAATGATCCACGCGACCGTGGGATTGGTCGGCAGCGATGCGCCACAGATGGGGGATCCAATGCCCGGGCTGTGGCATTGGTGTGCGTTTGGCCCTGATGCCATGACCCGTGATTTGAAAACGGATGGGCATGCCAAAGGTGGCGATTTTCTACCCCCAATTAAACTGCCACGCCGTATGTGGGCGGGCGGTGCGTTGGAATTTCACGCACCCCTTCGCGTTGGCGATGTGATGACACGTACATCCACCATTCGTGAGGTGGTGGAAAAAGAAACGGGCGCTGGGCCCATGGCATTGGTGACGATAGATCACATTATTTTGGGGCCCCAAGGAGTTGCGATCACCGAACGTCAGGATATCGCCTATCTTGAAATCCCAAAAACATATTCGCCCCCGAAAAAACGACCCACTCCTAGTACTTCAGATTTTCAAATTGAAATGGATGTGACCAGTCCGCTGTTGTTCCGCTATTCCGCGGTGACCTTTAACGCGCATCGCATCCACTACGACGCGGAGTATGCGCGAAATGAAGAAAGCTATCCAGGTTTGGTTGTGCATGGTCCGCTACAGGCGACGCTGTTGATGCAGGCGGCTGTGGAGCACCGCGGGGCTATGCCGCAGTATTTTGATTTCCGCGGCGTACACCCTGCCTTCGCAGGCGAGGATTTTTCAATTCTGGGTGTAAATGATGATGTCTCAACCATGCGCCTTTTTACGGCTTCTTCGGGACATCAATGCATGCAGGCAAATGCGATTTGGGAGACAACAGTATGAGCGGGATTTTAAATGGAATGCGCGTTGTCGAAGGGTCAGCATTTGTTGCAGTGCCGCTTGCGGGCATGACATTGGCGCAAATGGGCGCAGAGGTGATCCGTTTTGATCGCCTTCAGGGCGGTTTGGATGCTGGACGCTGGCCACTCGCACCCAACGGACAAAGCCTCTTTTGGGACGGCATGAACAAGGGCAAAAAATCGATTGCGATCGATATGAAAGACCCGCGTGGGAAAGAATTAATCACGCAGATCATTACCGCACCTGGCGAGGACGCGGGCCTGTTCTTAACAAACCTGCGCGTGCGCGGTTGGATGGATCACGAAACGCTATCACAGCACCGTCCTGATCTGGTGTCTGTGACGCTAAGTGGAGACAGACATGGCCGCCCGCAAGTCGATTACACGGTAAACCCCGCCCTTGGCATACCTGATATCACAGGGCAAGAGGGGTCAAGCGATCCAACGGCAAATGCCCTGCCCGCGTGGGACTTGATTGCAGGCAACATGTGTGTTTCGGCGCTCCTTGCGGCAGAGCGTCATCGCCTGCGCCATGGATCAGGGCAGGCGGTTGATCTGAATCTGAAGGATGTGGCGTCCGCTGTGATCGGTCACCTCGGGATGATCGCAGATGCAACCCTGAATGCGCAAGAACGCAGAAAATCGGGAAATGCGCTTTATGGGGCATATGGACAAGATTTTCTGTGTGCGGACGGGCGTCGCGTCATGATCATAGGACTTACTGACCGTCAGTGGCGCGGGATTGTGAAGGCTACCGACAGTGCTGAGTTGATGCAGCGTTTGGCACATGAAAACAACACAGATCTGAATGATGAAGGCGCACGCTGGGCGCTGCGTCATCAAATAACCGCTCTTCTCTCCCCATGGTTCCACGAGCGAAGTCTTTCTGAAATTGCGCCCCTGTTTGATGCAGCGGGTCTAACGTGGTCAGAATTTCGAACAACCAAACGTGCCTTGGCTGAGGATGCGGATTTAAGTCCTGACAACCCAATGTTCGTTGAAACACAACAGGGAGCCAGTGGGTCTTACTTGGTCCCAAAATCGCCTATGACGTTTGATGCGTGTGAAACACCAAATGCGGTGAAAGCGCCGCAGTTGGGGGAACATACCGAAGAAATCCTAGGCGATGTAGTGGGGATAACTGAACGGCAAATTGCGCAACTGTTTGACGGTGGCATTGTTGCGTCCCCTAAGTATAATAAACGTGCAGCCTGATCAGAATTCAGGCCAACATTTTCGTATCACCATCCACGGCAATTGCTTGACCAGATATGCGGCGTCCTGATGGCGAAGCGAGATACATAATTTGATCTGCGATATCCTGAGCGGTGACGTAATCCTTGATCGAAGTATAGGAAAACGCATCCTGCTCGACCTCATCATAGGATTTGCCTAATCTCTGAGCCTTCGCGGACAAAACATTGCGCTGCCGATCTCCCGCGACCAGCCCAGGCAAAATTGCGTTCACACGAATTTTGTCAGCGCCAAGTTCAATGGCCAGCGATTTCGTCAGACCTATCACCCCCCATTTTGCGGCCGCATAGGGTGTGCGATAGGCAAAACCATGTTTCCCCGCGGCAGAGGAAAGGTTGGTAATTGATGCATCCCCACTTTCACGCAAGGATGGGATGCACGCCTTGGAAAAATAAAATTGACTGTTCAAGCAGACGTTTAAACAGGCATTCCAATCTGTTGCGTCAATCTCTTCTAATGGGAGGGTAGGACCTGCGATGCCTGCATTATTAATCAAACAATCCAGCCCACCTAGGTGATCAATGGCGGCGCTACAAAAGTCATGTACCGCCGTTTCATCACCCACATCCACGACTTCTGCCATGACATTTGGCATTGCTGTTTTTAGGTCGTCTACAAAGTCAGAATTGATGTCACATGTGACCACCCGCGCGCCTTGTGCCACGAATCCTTTGACAATCGTGCGTCCGATGCCAGAGCCGCCTGCGCTGACTAAAACACGCTTGCCCGCAAGATCAAAATTCATACCCCATTCCCTTATTTAGCCGCTCTAAACGGAATTGAGATGGGAGAATAACACATCAATCGGTGAAAAGGGTAGGATTTATGAAACGTATTCATCCAGATGCGCTAGGATCAGCGCACGTTGGCAGCGAACAAAGCCGCTTAGGTCATAGATGTTAGGATTTCCGTCCCATCCACGCAGAACACTTTTCACGGTCTGCTAGGCTGCATTTCTCCTTGGCTGGTCGTAGGGCAGGGGGAAGCAATCTCCATTTAGTTTTGTTGAACCCCTGTAGGAAAACCGTTCGCAGATCAAGCAGGCTATTAGGATCTTGTCCTGCTTCAATGCATCATCTGATAGAGATTGCAGGATCGTTTCGCCGCTTGTCTAATATGGACTAAATCACAAAAGTCGTATCACATCGGGCCGCGTCGTGGGCAATATTGGGGTCGCCTTAAATAAAGCCGCTTAGATGACATTGCATCCCATCTTTTCTTTCGAATTCGGTACATTTTTGGTCGTCATGAATAAAATTCTTTCATTCATAATATTGTTATGCATTATAACATAAATTAAGAAGAATTCAGACAACGCATCAGGAGCGCACCCTTTGGGACAAGACATTCTACAAATCTCAGTTGAAGGTGCAATCGCCACATTGGTAATGAACAGGCCGGAAAAGCGCAACGCTATGTGCGAAGAACTGTTGCATGCGCTAGAGTCATTTTTTTCAGCTCCGCCGGGCGGCGTGAAGGTGGCAATTCTAACAGGGACGGCGGGGCATTACTGCTCAGGTTTGGATTTGTCAGAACATGTGCATCGTGAACCTGAGGAGAATTTTTATCATTCCCGTCACTGGCATTCTGTGATGGAGAAAATTCAATTTGGTGGGTTGGCTGTTGTGTCTGCCATGTTTGGTGCCGTGATCGGAGGCGGCATGGAGTTGGCAGCCGCAACGCATGTGCGGATTGCTGAACCGTCAACCATTTTTCAATTGCCTGAAGGCCGCCGTGGTATTTTTGTGGGTGGTGGTGCAACGGCCCGCGTAGGGCGGATCATTGGTCCAGATCGCATGACAGAGATGATGCTAACCGGACGCAAATATTCGGCGGATGAAGGCCTGACCCTAGGCCTAGCGCATTATTCAGTTGGTGAGGGTGAGGCCATGTCGCTTGCCCAAACACTTGCGGGTAAAATTTCGCGCAATGCACAATTTGCCAATATGTTGATGTTGCAGGCGATCCCTCGGATCAATGATATGGGACGGGATGATGGTTTGTTCGCGGAAGCCTTGGCCGCATCAATGTCGCAAACAACACCGGACGCCCAAGAGGGCTTGCGCGCATTTTTGGAAAAACGTGCACCAAAGTTTCGATAGGCAGCGCACTGGGAGGTTCCATGACCAAGATCAATGATGAAACACTGCGCACCTTTGTCGGCTATCACATGAAGCGATCTTTTAACGTGATCCAATCTGATCTGATCGAAACATTGCGTCCCTTTGATCTTCGTATGTTGACCTATTCGGCCCTGGTTTTGATTGTTGATAACCCTGGTTTGAACCAATCGCGTCTGTCCCAAATTATGGATATCGAACGCCCCAATTTGGTTGTTATCATTGATGAACTGGAAGAGCGCGAATTGATTACACGAGAGCGCGTGCCAACGGATCGCCGCAGCTATGCGCTTCATCCAACAGAGGCAGGTCGCGCACTTTATCGTGAAACACTCGATGCTGTCACACAGCATGAGGCAGAGTTGTTATCGGGGATCGCGCCCGAGCAATTGGAACAGATGATTGCAACATTGAAACTAATCGAATCCGCAAAAAGGGGACAGGCGTGATGAAGCGTACTTCAAACTTTAAACCCCATGATGTTTCAAGCGAACAGCGCAGTGATGAGACCCTGTTGTTGCGCTCCAATGCCGAGATGGGCGATGTTGTTGATACCTCGGCTGATTGGCTGCATCGGTGGTCTGTGGAGGCGCCCGAGCGCATATTTTTGGCAGAACGCAGCGGTGCGGGTTGGCGCGAAGAAACCTATCAATCCACCCTGCAAAAGGTGCGTGCAATTGCGGCGTCTTTGCTTGCGCGTGGTATGGGGCCAGATACCCCAATCCTGATCATGTCGGGAAATGGTGTGGATCATGGGGTGCTGACTCTTGCCGCGCATTATGTGGGGGTGCCCACTGCGCCTATTGCGGAACAATACGCCCTGATCCCCGCGGCGCGTGAACGTTTGGAACATGCAATTTCATTGGTGAAACCAAGCATGGCCTATGTGGTGGATGCGGACAAATTTGCCCATGCGATCACGATTGATGCGCTTGCTGGCGTGGAAATCGTTGCTAGCGATGTGGGATCACAATCGGGTGTCACAGGCATGGACACCCTGCTGCAAGGGGACAGCGGCGTGGATATTGATGCGGCACGGGGTCAAGTAACCCCCGATAGTGTCGTCAAAATTTTGATGACCAGCGGATCAACCTCGGCCCCCAAAGGGGTGATGACCACACAGCGCATGATGTGCGTGAACCAAACCCAAATTGCCGATTCATTGCCGTTTTTGACCGAACGTCCACCCAGCGTTGTGGATTGGTTGCCATGGAATCACGTCTTTGGCGGATCGCATAATTTCAACATGATGCTGGCCAATGGTGGCAGCTTTTACATTGATGATGGCAAACCGCTAAAGGGATTGTTTGATCGCACGGTCGAAAATTTGAAAATGGTTACAGGCAGCTTGGTTTTTAACGTGCCCGTTGGCTTTGGAATGCTGCTGCAAGCCCTGAAATCAGATCAAGATTTGCGCCAAAGATTTTTTCAGGATTTGGATATGATCTTTTATGCAGGCGCCTCGCTTCCGCAGGATATTTGGCAAGGCTTGGAACACATGGCCCTTGATGTGAAAGGCGAAGTGCCCTTGATGACGTCTTCATGGGGACTGACGGAAACCGCGCCTGCCACGATGATCCAGCAAGAACCGACCGATCGGTCGGGTGTGATTGGCGTGCCGATGTCGGGGGTGACGTTGAAATTGGTTCCAGAGCAAGACGGCCGCTATGAAGTGCGCGCCAAGGGGCCAAACATCATGCCAGGGTATTACAACGATCCACAAAAAACCGCAGAGGCATTTGACGGCGAAGGCTACTTTATCACGGGCGATGCGATGGTGTTCGTGGATCCCGATAACGTGAACGCAGGCATGCGGTTTGATGGTCGTATATCAGAGGACTTTAAACTGCTAACGGGGACATGGGTGCGTGCCACTGCGCTGCGCATGTCACTCTTGAGTCACTTTGCGCCCCTTGCGGCGGATCTGGTGATGACGGGTCAAGATAAATCTGACATCGGTGTTCTGATCTTCCCGAATAAAGAGGCGATTGAAACGGCAGGACATGCCTTGGATGATGTGGATGGCATGTTATCTGATCCATCTCTTTTGACCGCGCTTCGGGATCGGTTGGCGGCGTGGAACGAAGCAAATGCATCGTCTTCTACACGGATCGCACGCGCGGCCCTTTTTGCCGAACCTGCATCCTTGGTTGATGCTGAGATCACCGCCAAGGGCAATTTAAATTTCCGCAAGGTTTTGCAGCGCCGCTCTGCAATCCTTGATCACCTCTATAACGGATCACATGACGCTGTGATCGTTCCAAAGGATTAGGATATGATTGATCTGGAAAACATTCGCGCGATTGATATCCACACGCACGCCGAAGAACCCTGTGGATGCCACACAGATGATGGGTATGATGATTTACAGGCGACTATGGCACAGTATTTTCGCGCCCCTTGGAAACATCCCCCCACGGTTCCAGAAACGGCGCAGCATTACCGCGAACAAAATATTGCTGCGGTGATCTTTCCGGTCGATGCAGAACGTGAAACGGGATACCGCCGTTATGCAAACGAAGAGGTCGCTGAAATCGCAGCGGAAAATGACGACGTTCTGATCCCCTTTGCCTCAATCGATCCGCATAAGGGCAAAATGGGCCAACGCGAGGCGCGCCGCCTAATCCGTGATTTTGGTATCAAAGGGTTCAAGTTTCACCCAACGATGCAGGGGTTTTATCCCAATGATCGCATGGCCTATGGCCTTTATGAGGCGATTGCAGAAGAGGGGGGTATCGCCCTGTTCCATACGGGTCAAACAGGTGTTGGATCTGGGATGCCCGGCGGAAATGGGATGCGCCTGAAATATTCAAATCCGATGTATATGGATGATGTCGCGGTTGATTTTCCTGAGATGAAGATCATCCTTGCGCACCCCTCATTCCCTTGGCAGGAAGAGGCGCTGGCCGTGGCGCAGCATAAACCAAATGTTTATATTGATTTGTCAGGCTGGTCGCCAAAATATTTTCCAGACATTTTGGTCAAATATTGCAATTCGATCCTGCGCAAAAAGGTGTTGTTCGGCTCTGACTGGCCCATGATTACGCCCGAACGCTGGCTGTCCGATTTTGAAAAAATTGCGATCAAGGATGAATTGCGCCCCGATATCATCAAGGGCAATGCCGTGCGTTTGTTGGGGCTTGCGTAAATCACCATGACACCCTTTGTTGCACCGCTGGATGATATCCTGTTTTCACTACACCACGTGGCGCGTGCGCCATTAATCGCGGCGTGGGATCACGATTTTGCCGCCGAAATCGGCAAACATTTCGCGGCTTTTGCCGAGGGCGAAATTGCCCCCATTGATGAAATTGGCGATCAAGAGGGGTGCCGATTGGAAAACGGGCGCGTCCGATTGCCAAGTGGCTGTAAAGAGATGTATACCGCCTATTGCGACCAAGGATGGCCGGGCCTTACCGCGCCCGGGGAATTCGGCGGGCAGGCGCAGGATGCGCTCATTCTGGCCATGACATCAGAAATTTTTTCGGGCGCCAATCACAGCATGCAAATGGTGACAGGGTTGGTACCGGGCGCCATCCGCACCCTGTTGAATTTTGGAACCGACGCACAAAAGGATCGCTTTTTGCCATCTCTTGCCTCTGGCGAAACGATTGCGACCATGTGTTTAACCGAACCCTCCGCAGGATCGGATTTGTCGCGGATCACCTGTCGGGCTGTTCCAGACGGGGCGCAATGGCAAATTTCGGGGGAAAAGATTTTCATCTCGGGCGGGGATCAGGATATCAGTGATGAAATCCTGCATTTGGTTTTGGCGCGTACCTCGGACAATGGGGTCAAGGGGCTGTCTCTCTTCCTGTGTCCGTCAACCAAAACAGATGGCACCCGAAATGCGGTCAAGGTCACGCGGATTGAAGAGAAAATGGGGCTTCATGCCTCGCCCACTTGTCAGATGTTATTTGATGGCGCTGAAGCCGAGCTGATCGGAGAAGAGGGGCGCGGATTGGCTGCCATGTTCACTATGATGAACCACGCACGTGGGGATGTGGCCCTGCAAGGGGTGGCGCATGCCGCACGCGCGTATCAAATCGCCGCGACCTATGCGGTGGATCGCGTTCAGGGCCGCCTGTCTGATGGATCGTCCGCGCGGTTGGGTCAGCACGCGGATGTGCGTCGTATTTTGGATGTAATCGACCGCTACGCCCTTTTTGGGCGGGCAATGACACACATGGCCTTTGTTGCGATGGAACTGGGGGATCAGGGCGCATTGGTTGAATTCCTAACCCCGTTGATCAAAGTTTTCTGCACCGAGGCAGGCATGCGATCTGCGGAATTGGGCATTCAGGTATTAGGTGGCTACGGGTTTCTGCGCGAATATCGGATCGAACAAACCTATCGCGACGCACGCATCACGGCGATCTACGAGGGCGCAAATGGCATCCACAAACGGATGTTGGCCACGCGCATGGCCCAAGGTCCCAGTGCAGATGCATTTGAACAGATGCTGCTTGAAGAGGGGATTGAGGCGGATGCCTTGGTGAAATGGCAAAGCATGCGCGCCCAAACCGCGAACCATGCTGATCCCGCCGAAATGGCACACCGCTTTATGCAGGCGTCAATTGATGCCATGCAGGCGGTTGTGCATAAGCGCATGTCAGACTGCGTCGAGGCCCATCCCGACCCCGACCGCATCCGCCGCGTTTTGGCGCTAGATCCCGAACCTTGGCGCGGAATGTAGCGTTTCTGATTGCATGTTGAAATTCCTGCGCTAAGTTTCGAATGTTGCTGATATTTCAGGGGGCAAAATGGATCGCTTTGACGATATTCGGGACGGCATTCGCGCGTTATGCGCACAATTTCCCGCAGAGTATCATCGCAACATTGATCGGGATCGTGGATACCCCGATGCATTTGTTGAGGTATTGACGCGCGAGGGATGGATGGCCGCCCTTATCCCCGAAGAATATGGGGGGTCGGGCCTTGGGTTGGCCGAGGCCTCAGTGATCATGGAAGAGATCAATCGTGCTGGCGGCAATTCGGGCGCCTGTCATGGTCAGATGTATAACATGAACACGCTGCTGCATCACGGGAGTGAGGCGCAGAAAAACGACCTATTGCCAAAAATTGCGGCAGGTGAAATTCGACTTCAATCCATGGGGGTGACGGAACCCACAACGGGAACTGATACAACCAAGATAAAAACCACGGCCATTCGCAAAGGTGATCGTTATGTGATCAACGGGCAAAAGGTCTGGATCAGTCGTGTACGCCATTCCGACTACATGATCCTGTTGGCGCGCACCACACCGCTGGATCAGGTCAAAAAGAAATCCGAAGGCATGTCGATTTTCTTGGTCGATATCAAAGAGGCGCTGAAAACGGGGATGGAACTGCGCCCCATTGAAAACATGGTCAATCACGAAACGAACGAGTTGTTTTTCGACAATCTGGAAATCCCTGCCGAAAACTTAATCGGAGAAGAGGGGCAGGGGTTTAAATATATTCTGACGGGTCTCAACGCGGAACGTGTTTTGATTGCGGCGGAATGCATTGGGGATGGGTATTGGTTTACCGACACGGTCACCAAATACGTCAGCGAACGCGAAGTGTTCGGCCGTCCCATCGGTCAAAATCAGGGGGTGCAGTTCCCGATTGCCGAAGCCTATATTGAGATCGAGGCCGCAAATTTGATGCGCTACAAGGCCTGTGATTTGTTTGACGCGGGCGCACCCTGTGGGGCCGAGGCGAATATGGCCAAATATCTGGCCGCCAAGGCAAGTTGGGAGGCCGCGAATGCCTGCATCCAATTCCACGGTGGATTTGGATTTGCCTCCGAATATGATGTGGAACGTAAATTCCGCGAAACGCGCCTGTATCAGGTCGCGCCCATTTCGACGAACTTGATCCTGTCCTATGTGGCCGAACATGTTTTGGGCATGCCGAGGTCCTTTTAATGTCTGCGCTGAAACCTTTGACGGGTCTAAAGGTTGTCGCCATTGAACAGGCGGTTGCCGCCCCCTTTGCCACCTGTCGATTGGCGGATGCGGGTGCCGAGGTCATAAAAATTGAACGGCCCGAGGGCGATTTTGCCCGTGGATATGACGATGTGGCAGCTGGGCAATCCAGTTATTTTGTCTGGTTGAACCGCGGCAAAACTTCTGTTGCGCTAGATTTAACATCGGACGCAGGGCGCGAACGGTTGCGCGATTTGATGTCTGATGCGGATGTTGTTGTTCAAAATCTACGCCATCGGGCGTTGGAACGTTTGGGGTTTTCGTTTGAGGATTTGCGCCGCGAAAACCCGCGTTTGATCACCTGTTCGATCACGGGGTTTGATCCTGACGGTGACATGGCTTCGCGCAAAGCCTATGACCTGTTGATTCAGGCCGAAAGCGGGCTGTGTTCGATCACAGGCGGGCCTGACGAACCATCGCGCGTTGGGGTATCGGTGGTGGATATCGCAACGGGCGTAACCGCGCATTCTGCCATTCTAGAGGCACTGATTGCGCGTGGTATCACGGGGCAGGGAATGGCGATCACGGTGTCGATGTTTGATGTGATGGCCGATTGGTTGACTGTGCCCCTGTTAAATCACGAAGGGGGGCGCACGCCAAAACGGGTTGGATTGGCCCATCCTTCAATCGCGCCTTATGGGGTGTTTGAAACAAAAGACGGCAAACAGATTTTGATTTCCATTCAAAGTGATCGGGAATGGTCCAAATTATGTGAACGCTTCTTGGGCGATGTCAGTTTGTCCCACGATCCACGGTTTGCCAGCAATGTGAACCGTGTTGAACATCGCGATGTGACCGACAAAATTGTGGCAGAGGCCTTTTTGCAACGCAGTTCGGATCAGGCCTTGGCGGATTTGACAAAGGCCGATGTGGCCTTTGCCCTTTTAAACGACATGGCAGGATTATCCGCCCACCCTGAATTGCGCCGCATCAGTGTTGAAACGCCAAATGGCCCCGTGACCTATCCCGCGCCTGCCTCGCGTTTTGATGGGGTGACGCGTCCAGTTGGGCCGGTGCCAGAATTGGATGAGGGTTGTTGAGTTTTATTTAATTTCACTCATCACAACCCAGATACATGCAACGACAATAAAGCCAAGAATTGACAGGGCAACCAGTGCTTCTTCCATGCTTGAAACTCCTCAATGTTAGCATATGATCGATATACGCAGTGTGCTAAGGTTTGGATGAGGTAAAATGTTATTTTATATGAAGATTTTCGCATTTTAGTTAATGAAAATCTCGACTTGGAAATAGCTTTTTCGCCTGATCCCTTGGGTGCCATGCATTGCGTGGCTTTGGCGTGGCGGGGCGCGGGGCCTCATCCGTTTTGGGGTCGGTAATCCCGATGGCATCATCGCGCGGGTGGCCTAGTTCGGCCAATTTGGGCGATAGGTCCTGAACCTCTTGGGCGATGACATGCACAACGATGCCTTCGCGCTGTAAATACCCGCGCACACGCAACAAACGCCCGCCAATCACCGCGGTGCGAAATTGTTCATAAACCTTGGGCCAGACAACCACATTGCTGACCCCTGTTTCATCCTCAAGCGTTAGGAAAATCACCCCTGATGCTGTGCCTGGGCGTTGGCGTGTGATCACCAAACCACAGACATCCACAGGCCCCAATGGAATATGGGTCAATTCCGCATGTGGCGTTAATCCTATGAGCAGGGGACGCAGTAATTCAACAGGATGGGCGCGCAGGGACATGCGGATGGACACGTAATCCTCAACCACCTCTTCGCCCAAATTCATAGTGGGCAGATCAACACCTGGTTCATAGATCGCCTCGCCATCCATTGGATCACTGAGCAGGGGAAGCGGTTTGTCCGCACGGATGGATTTGATCCGCCATAAGGCATCGCGCCGATTAAGCCCCATACCGCCAAAGGCATCTGCCTCGGCCAAACGTTCCAAGGCCGCGGGCGCAAGGCCCGCACGCAACCATAGGCTGGGGATGTCATAATACCCATTGCCGCGACAGGCGCTGATCCATTCTGCGTCCTCTTGCTTCATCCCTTTGATTTGTCGAAACCCCAAGCGCAGAGCCAAACGCCCATCGCTACGCCGTTCCAGATGGTTGTCCCAGTTGGAATTGTTGACGCAAATGGGGCGAATTTCGATGCCGTGTTCACGTGCATCCCGCACGATTTGCGCGGGCGCATAAAATCCCATCGGCTGTGAATTCAAAAGCGCACAGGCAAAGACCGCAGGGTGATGCCGTTTTAACCAGGCCGAAACATAGGCCAGCATGGCAAAGGCCGCGGCATGGCTTTCGGGGAAACCATATTCCCCAAACCCTTCGATCTGTGAAAAACAGCGGACCGCAAAATCTTCCTCATATCCGCGTTCCAACATGCCGCGCACAAAACGATCGCGAAAGGTTCCGATGGTACCCATTTTTCGGAACGTGGCCAGCGACCTGCGCAGGTGGTCTGCCTCTTCTGGGCTAAAGCCTGCGCCAACCACCGCGATTTGCATGGCTTGCTCCTGAAATAGGGGCACGCCAAATGTTTTGCCAAGCACTTCTTGCAGGGCACCTGATGGATATTCAATCGCCTCTTTGCCTTGGCGGCGATTGATATAGGGGTGCACCATGCCCCCCTGAATGGGACCGGGGCGCACAATCGCAACCTCGATCACCAGATCATAAAAGGTTTGCGGTTTCATGCGGGGCAAGAAATTCATCTGTGCGCGGCTTTCCACCTGAAACACCCCAATCGCATCGGCGCGACACAGCATGTCATAGGTGTCCTTATCCTCTTGTGGGATGGTGCCAATACTTAGGGTTTCGCCCTCATGCTGGGTGATCAAATCAAAGGATTTGCGGATGCAAGTCAGCATGCCCAATGACAAAATATCCACCTTTAAAATCCCAAGAGTGTCGATGTCATCCTTATCCCATTCGATGATTGTGCGATCCTCCATGGCCGCATTTTCAATGGGGCATAGATGATCCAAACGTCCTTTGGTGATGATAAATCCGCCGACATGCTGGCTTAGGTGACGGGGAAATCCGATCAATTCTCCAATCAGGCGCAGGGTTTGCATCAGGCGCGGATCACTTGGGTCCAATCCCACGGCGCGCAATCGCTCTTCTCCGATTTCACCGCGGCTATAGGATCCCCAAATCTGTCCGCTTAGGTTGCTAAGGACATCTTGGGACAGGCCCATAACCTTGCCCACCTCACGAATGGCGGCGCGGGTTCTGAAATGCACCACTGTGGCGCACAGCCCGGCACGTTCGCGTCCATATTTTTCATAGATATGTTGGATCACCTCTTCGCGGCGTTCATGTTCAAAATCAACGTCGATGTCAGGGGGTTCGCCGCGGTATTCCGACATAAAGCGTTCAAACACCATGGTGATCGTTTCAGGCCCCACATCCGTCACACCCAAGGCATAGCACAAAATGGAATTGGCCGCCGATCCGCGCCCCTGACAGAGGATACCTTGGGATTTTGCGAATTGCACAATGTCATGTACCGTTAGGAAATAGGCCGCAAATCCCAATCGTTTCACCAATGCCAATTCCTTGATCGCAAGGGCGCGGACTTGGTCGGTGACACCGTTTGGATATCGCCAATTTAACCCCGCCTCACTTAGACGTTCCAAACGGCTTTGGGCATCTTCGCCATCGGTGATTTCATCGGGATATTCATAGGATAATTCCGACAGACAAAACGCGCATTTGTCCGCGATTTCCTGCGTGCGGCGCAGGGCGGCAGGATGATGACGAAACAGGCGCGCCATATCGGCAGGGGATTTTAGGCGCCGTTCGCTATTGGGCAGGGCCAGTGTGCCAATGTTATCAATGCGGCATCCTTCGCGAATACAGGTCAGAACATCGGCCAATTGGCGGCGCGATCCATGATGCATCAGGATATCGCCAACCGCGACCATGGGGGCGGCCGTACTATGGGCAAGGGTTTGACAGGCGTTGAAATATTCCTGATCCGATCCGTCATATCGGGGGGCGGCCCCCAAATAGACATGTCCAGGATAGCGGCGCGCCATCTGACGGATATGTGCGCTGGCCTCTTGTTCAAGCGTGTGGGGCAGGGCGATCAGGATCATACCCTGTGCCCCCTCTAAAACATCCGCGTAATAAAGCTGACAAGATCCTTTTTCACTGCGCCGCTTTCCAAGCGTCAAAAGCCGTGACAGCGCTTCATAGGCTTTGCGATCACGGGGCAGGGCCACCCAATCCACATCACTATCTTCTAGGATCAGGCGCGCCCCGATAATCAATTTGGGCAGGTGATCCCCATGCAGGGTGATGTCTTGGCCTTGGAGTTCCTCTCGGCTGCTGGGATCAACACGTTTTGTCGATCTGATGGTGATTTCATCCATATTGCGCCGCAGCTCTTTTAACGCGGCATAGGCCCGCACAACCCCTGCAAGGCTGTTGTGATCGGTAATGGCAATGGCCGACAATCCCAAATCGGCCGCACGTGTGACCAATTCCTCGGGGTGGGAGGCCCCGCGTAAAAATGTGAAATTGCTGGTTGTACACAGTTCGCTATAGATCACGCAAATTCCCCATGTACGAACCACCCTGGGTTTTGCGGGGTGTAAAACATCCACAAACGGCGCCCTTGTTGTGTTTCAATGCGCCAATAATCGCGCATCCCACTGCGCCAATTTTCGTCCATCAACCACCATTCAGGTGCAATGCGTTCGGGCCCTGTTGCCCGCGCCGTGGCCAAGGATTGACGGCGCCAGCGAAATCGTTTGGGGGGCGCATTGCCTGTCGCGGCGATCCCCTCTGGGGGAAAGATGCGAATGGGGCGGGGCGCGGGGCTGACCCATGTGCCGCTTGGCTCGCTCCATGCGGCGGCGGCGATTTTAAAACTGCGCTCGGGGATATGGCTATCTGCGGGTAAAAACCGCTGAATATTGTCCAACCCAATCCGATTTCCCAATCGCGTGATCAGATCATGTAACCCATCTTGGGATTGTGGGGCGTGATGGGCGATTTGTTCGACGGCCAAATGTTCCACTTGGGTTGCGACCAGCCGCAGTTGGTCAATTCCGAACCCCGCATCAATGGTGCCAACACCACGTTCGAACAGGGGTTGAATACGCGCAGCATCCCGCAAGGGTCGCGCAAGGCGCAATTCAACCTGCTGATCCTGTCCATCCACGCGACGACAAATCAACAGCATGGTGCGCGCACCCATTTGGTGATCGCGCAATTTTGCACAGAGCGCAGGCAGCAATCGTTCCAGTGCGGCCATGACATCCGAACTCAACCCAATGGGTTCGGGAAAGGTCAGGCGGGTTGCATAGACGGGGGCCTCTGCCTCGGGGGAAATGGTTTCGCCATGTGTGCCCAATGCCTGATCCAACCGCATAAGAACCGAGGCGCCAAAGCGCTGCCCAAGGGTGGCGCGGGGCAGTTTGGTTAACTGTCCAATGGTTTTCACCCCCAAACGCTGTAATGTCACATCCTCTTGTGGGGCGATCCGCAGGGCGGCCACAGGCAGTGAATTTAAGGCACGCTCTGTCTCGCCCATCGCGGCAATGCCGGGGCGATAATGCGCCAATGCCCATGCCGCCCCCCGCGTATCCGCAACCCCCCATCGCGCGTTCAGGCGGGCATGACCCAAACGATGGCCCAGATCATTTAACATGGCCTCTTCCCCGCCAAATAAATGTGCGGATCCTGTGATGTCCATTAACAACCCGTCCCCACCGTCTTGGGCGACCCAAGGGCAATAGCGCCGTGCCCAACGGCTTAGCCCGCTTAGGAAATATTGATCTGCTTGGGGGTGATGGGGTTCGCTGCGCAAACTGGGGCAGAGCGCATGCGCATCAGACAGGGACATGCCACGTTCCAACCCTGCGCTCTGCGCCTCTTGGTTGACGCAGAGCAGACGGTCGGTGTTCTGCGCATGTGCGGTCACCGCAAAGGGTCCTGTCATTGGCTGACGTCGCAAAATGCGATCGCTATGCAGCCTTGGGAACCACAGAGATATGATGCGTTTCTTCATTCCAGCGAACATCCCAACTGGCCACGGTGCCAGATTTGTTTTTAACCAAAGACCACTGCATTAAGGCATCGTTTGGGGTGGAAAACTTGGGGCGTGCGTCCCAGCGGGTTTGGGCCGCATTGCTGCCCATGCCCTGGGGGATAATCATAATCCCCGTGGCGCGCCCCTGACCTGCGGCCAATTGCAATCGCCGCCCTGCCTTTAGGGTCAGGGGTTTGCTAATCTCGGCGATGACATAGGGCACCACGCCCGAGCGCAGCGCCTCTTCTGTTGCGGCCAAAACATCTGTGGGCGTGGGGCACTTTCCAATTAAAATGTGATGTGGATCGCAATAGGGGATCAACCCCATTGGATTAAGGGTTTCGTGCATCCAATCTTCGACGAACCAAAATGCAGGCATGCGTGATAATCCAACGGAAATTCCCGCAAAAACAGGCGCACTGGGTCCCGTCACCTCATGCGCGCGTCCGCGTTTTAGCGGGAAAATATCAGAGAATCGTAGCAGCATGAAAAACATTATGTTCACTTTTTGTTCTCATTTCAATTCCCCTATCCAAAAGTGTTTTGAATATACATTTGTTAGGGGCAGACCCCGATACATTGCCGTTTACCCCTGAAGGTCCTAAAACCCAAACCCGTCCTGTTCGATCAGGCTGGGATCATCATCACGAATGCCAAAGGGGCGCACGGGGTGCATGTTCATCTGCCCTGACCACGAAAGGCCAAAGTGATTGCGCACATCGTCATCCGTTGCGCCATGACGCAACCATGGCATCAATTCATCCCCTGACAACATCACGGGCATGCGGGGATGTAGGTGTTCCAGTTCGGGCAGGGCGGGGCGCGTTAGGATGGAACAGCTCATCCCGCCTTCGGCCAAGGGGGCGTAAAGCCCTGCAAAAAAGAAAACAGGCAGGTTGGTTTGGGGGCTGATGAACCACGGGGTTTTTTGTCCCTTTGCCCCCGTCCATTCGTAATATCCCGAGGCAGGGATGATACAGCGGCCCCGTTCCCATGCGGTGCGAAAGCTGGGCTTTTCATGGGCGGTTTCGATTTTGGTGTTAAAGGTTGTCGCCTTCCAATCCGTGGCGGGGCCGCGATGCCAATGGGGCACAAACCACCACCGCGCCGCATCCGCCCGCAGGATGTCATTGTACATATAGGCCATGCTGACAGATTGCGTGGGTTTGATATTGTGGCTGATGTTTCCAAGAACACCTTGCAAAATCGACAACGCATCATGATAGGCCGCCCAATTGCTATCCCCTAAAATGAACCGTCCACACATGGCGCGTAAATCCTATGTCCGTATAATGGCGATAGCCTAGTGAAACACGCGTCATAATCAATAGCATCGGACTTAGATTTTGTGCATTCAGATCATGCGCGGTCTGAGCCGTGGCGAAGACTAATCGCGTATGATCCAGCCCACGCCCGTCCCGAAGGGCGGGGGCTTCGTCACCTCAGCCCTGTTAACCGCCCACGGGCGTGTGCTTAACCGTAGATTAGCACAAGAAATACGGAAAATGGCAATAACTGAAGTAAGTTTATCTCATCAGTTGGAATAAGATTGGTTGATGACGACTGTCTATTCAAACCGAAGCTTTGTCAGAGGCAAAACAGGAGGATTGGAGTTATGAGAAATTCTTGTCAGGCAGGTTGTGCCTCTACAGCGTCGTATGAACACGAAGACATCAATGTGCAAGGCGCAGGATTTCATCCAGATCCACGTGCTGTTCCAAATGCGCGGCCAATTGATCCAATGTGGTTTCAACATCTTGGCGATAGTTGCCCAATTCGGATTTTATGCCCAGTTGCGCCAAAAACGCGGCGCGAAAGGTGTCATTGCTGAACATGCCATGCAGATAACTGCCAATGATGCGCCCGTCTGCGGATGTGGCCCCATCTGCGCGTCCGTCAATCGTGGCAAAGGGGCGGGCGCAATCGGGACCCTTGGTTTGACCGATATGAATTTCATACCCCTGAAACTCCAGATTGGTGGCACGGTGGTGTGCGTTCACTTGGGTTAGCACCTTGTTCGGGGTCATCACCGTATCGCTTTGCAATAATCCCAAACCCTGATCTGATCCTGCGACCCCTTCGATCCCCTCAGGATCATCAATGGTGCGGCCCAAAATTTGATACCCGCCACAAATGCCCAAAACATATCCGCCACGGCGCACATGGGCCTGCAAATCTATGTCCCAACCTTGATCCCGCAGGAATTGCAAATCGCCGCGTGTTGATTTGCTGCCCGGGATGATCACCAAATCCGCAGCGCCCGGGATCGCCTGACCCGCCTGTAGCATGATCAGCTCGACGTTTGGTTCTTGGCCCAAGGGGTCCAGATCATCAAAATTGGCCATGCGCGACAGGCACAGGCAAATAATTTTTGCAGATCCTTTTTCACTGTGGCGCAGGTCCATGGCATCCTCTGCGGGCAGTTTCCATGCATGTGGAAACCACGGAACCACCCCCAAACCAGGCCATCCCGTGGTTGTTTTGATCAGGTCATAGCCATCATCAAATAGGCTGGGATCGCCGCGAAACATATTGATAAGAAACGCGCAAATCTTGCTGCGATCTGCATCATCCAGCACATTTTGCGTGCCTACGATTTGCGCGATCACGCCGCCGCGATTGATATCGCCACACAGCACCACAGGTACATCTGCCGCCTGTGCAAACCCCATATTGGCAATATCCCCTTGGCGCAGGTTCACCTCGGCGGGGCTGCCCGCCCCTTCGACAAGAACCAAATCATATTGCGATTTCAGGCGATGAAAGCTTTCGAGAACGGGCGCCATTAATTTTGGTTTGACGGCGCTATATCCGCGCGCAGCAACGGTTGCGAACCGCTTACCCTGAACCACAATTTGTGATCCTGTTTCGGTTTCAGGTTTCAACAAAACGGGGTTCATATCCGTATGTGGTTCCAACCCCGCGGCCCAAGCTTGCAATGCCTGCGCACGCCCGATTTCACCACCGTCCACCGTCACAGCCGCATTGTTTGACATGTTTTGCGGTTTAAAGGGGGCCACGCGCAGGCCACGGTTTTTGAACGCGCGCGCGATCCCTGCGACCAACATGGATTTCCCCACGTTGGATCCTGTTCCCTGAAACATGATGGCGCGTGACATTTCGGGCGCCCCTAAAATTCGACGCCCAATTGCGCCTTAATGCCATCGCGGAAGGGATGTTTGATCAATTCCATTTCGGTAACCAAATCTGCCGCCTCGATCAATTCAGGTTTGGCATTGCGCCCTGTTAGGCAGACATGCGTCATTTTTGGTTTCTCTTCCAACAGGAATGTCACAACCTCATCAATGTCCAGATAATCATTGCGCAGGGCGATGTTGATTTCATCCAGCAAAACAAATTGAATGCTTGGATCAAGGATCAGCGCCTTGGCCTGTGCCCAACCCGCCTCTGCCGCTGCGATATCACGTGCCTTGTCCTGTGTGTCCCATGTGAAACCTTCGCCTGATACGACGAATTTTACCTCATCCGCGAAACGTTCTGTCAACAGTTTGCGTTCGCCCGTTATCCAGCTGCCTTTGATGAATTGCACGACGGCGCAGGGCATTTCATGTGCAATGCAACGCAGAATCATCCCAAACCCAGAGGATGATTTCCCCTTGCCCTTGCCCGTATGCACCATAATCAGGCCTTTTTCTTCGGTTTTATCCGCCATTAGACGGTCACGCGCGGCCTTGATTTTCTTCATTTTTTCGGTGTGACGCGCCTGTTCCTCGGCGCTTGGGGGTGTGACTGACATATTTGGTGTTTCCCACGTTGACTTTTGAAGGGGCGGGTGTGACATAAGCACCTGCTGGTGCCTGTTATGTAGGACAGGTGAAAAGGGAATGCGAGAGCACAAACGACTTTGTGTGAGCCGCAGCCGCCCTCGCGACCGTAAACCAAGCGCGTGTCCGCCACTGATCATGGATTGGGAAGGCCTCACGCAGGGGAAAACCCACTTGGCCAGCCGGGAGACCTGCCAGCCGACATAACCATCCGGGCGAGGTGATCCGGTGACTGGAACCTGCACCCTGTGCCGTCCTGTCATCCTTTCCGCTTGCCCAACACAAAGGACACGAAACGTGACACAGAAAAACGTGGAAGTTTTGGTTTGCACAAAATGCCGCCGCGGCCTGCCCGTGGAAGAGGGGGAAACGCGCCCCGGCCAACAGCTTTTTGATAATCTGACGGCTCAGGGGTTGCCCGATGGCGTGACACTGAAATCTGTCGAATGCCTGTCAAATTGTTCGCAAGGCTGTTCCATGGTTTTGCGGGGCAATGGAAAGTGGACCTATGTGTATGGAAACCTGCATGAAACGTCGCATTTGGATGCGATTGCCGTGGGCGTAGAACGCTATGCCCAAAGCGAAGATGGCATTGTGCCGTGGCGCGAACGCCCCGAGCATTTCCGAAAAAACTGTATCGCGCGCATTCCGCCGCTAAAGGACTAAGATTATGAGTGATCTAAACAAACTTCCCATCACGGTTATCACGGGCTTTCTGGGGTCTGGGAAAACGACGCTGATTTCTCATCTGATGCAAAATGCAGGTGGTCGCCGTTTGGCCGTGGTTGTGAATGAATTTGGCGATGTGGGCGTGGATGGTGAAATCCTAAAGTCCTGTTCAATTCCAGATTGCCCTGCGGAAAATATCGTTGAATTGGCCAATGGATGTATTTGCTGCACAGTGGCCGATGATTTCATCCCAACGATCGAGGCGTTGATGGCCCTAAACCCGCGCCCGGATCATATCCTGGTTGAAACATCTGGTTTGGCCCTGCCAAAGCCTTTGTTAAAGGCGTTTGAATGGCCTGCGATCCGATCCAAGATCACAGTGGATGGTGTGATCGCCTTGGCCGATGCCGAGGCCGTGGCCTCGGGCCGTTTTGCACCAAATGTTGCGGCCGTTGATGCCCAACGCGCAGCAGATGACAGCATTGATCACGAGACACCCCTGTCAGAAGTGTTCGAAGATCAAATTTCATGTGCTGACCTGATCCTTCTAACCAAATGTGATTTGGCGGATGCGGATGCACGTGAAAAGGCCAAGGCCATCATCGCCGCGGAAGCACCGCGCAACCTGCCCGTGATCGAGGTGACAGACGGGCACGTGGATGCCCGCGTTGTTTTGGGGCTTGAGGCCGCAGCAGAAGATGATTTGGACGCGCGCCCATCGCATCATGATGCCCCCCATGATCACGATCATGAAGATTTCGAAAGCATCATCGTTGATATCCCTGAGTTGTCCGATCTTGCCGAATTGACCGCACGCATTGAACGTTTGGCGAATGAGTTAAACATCTTGCGCGTCAAAGGCTATGCATCAGTGGCGGGCAAACCCATGCGGTTGCTGGTTCAGGCGGTGGGCGCAAGGGTGCGATCACAGTTTGATCGTCCATGGAGCTCATCCGAAAACCGTCAGGGGCGCGTTGTCGTTATTGCGGAACATGATGACATTAATCGCGCCGCGATTGAGGGCATTTTGAACGGCTAAATCCCATGCACGTCATTTTTCGCGAAACTCAGGGGCTTGAGGAAACAGAAACACCAATGGATCTTGGGCAGACGCCCGCAGATCTGATTGTGTTGTCCTTTTCTGACAGCGACCTTGGAGCATTCGCACAAGCATGGCGTGAGGGGCGTGATAAATTGCCAACCTTGCGATTGGCAAATTTGGTGGCCCTAAAACACCCCCTTTCGGTGGATACATATGTTGAACAAACGCTGATCGGGGCCAAGGGAATTTTGATCCGTTTGATCGGTGGCGTGCCCTATTGGGAATATGGGTTGCAGCAGGTCTATGACCTTGCGCAAAAACAGGGGATCGCGCTGGCGGTTTTGCCTGCCGATGGGCGTGCGGATGAACGTCTTGATGCCTATTCCACCCTGCCTGTGTCCACACTGCGCCGCTTGGCCCATCTTTGTGATGGGGGCGGGGCCGCAGGCGCGCGCGCGGCATTGGCACAGATGGCCTTGGCCTCGGGACTATATGCGGCGCCGATGCGGGGTGTGACCCGTTTGCCGACGGTTGGTTTATGGTCGCCCGAACATGGTGTCACCTGTCCCATTGCCTTTGGCCAAGTGGAAAATCCCATTGTGATCACCTTTTATCGTTCTTTTTTGGTCGCGGCGGATTTGGAGCCGGTCAATGCGTTGTTTGCGGCGTTTCGGGCCAAGGGACATCAGGTGATTGGGTTATTCGCACCCTCCCTAAAGCAACCCGAAGCGGCCAGTTGGATCAAGCGCCAGTTGCAGTTTTTAAAACCTGTGGCGATTGTGAACGCCACATCCTTTTCAGGGCGCGGTGTTGATGGGACATCCCCCCTTGATGCCACAAATGCCCCTGTTTTTCAGGTGGCCCTAAGTACCGCGCGGGTCAAAGATTGGAAGGGTGCGGAGCGGGGATTGTCGCCCGCTGATCTGGCGATGCATGTTGTGTTGCCCGAGGTGGATGGCCGCCTATTTGCGGGCATCGTATCGGCCAAAGAGCCCGCCAAAAAGGATCAGGATTTGGAATACGCGCGCTTTGAACATACCCCCATTGTAGATCGCATTGATCGGGTGGTGAGCCGTGTTGATAAATGGATTGCGCTGCAAAATACCAGTGCCCCCAAAACTGCGCTGATCCTATCAACATACCCAGGCAAAGCCTATCAAATTGCGCATGCAGTGGGGTTGGATGCCATCCAATCCTGTCGCGCGATTGTTGAGGATGCAGGCTTGGGCGATCCTGATGCGCTGGGGGATTTGGGACAGCGGTTGCAGACAGAAGTCCTGACGTGGTCTGTCGCTGATTATACTGCCGCGCTTGATACCGTGCCAAGTGACCTGCACGCGCAGTTGTTTGAGGCATGGGGGGATATCGCGCAGGATCAATATGTTCAGAACGGTGCATTTCAATTTCCCGCACTTCAGCTCGGTAACGCATTGATCGCGCTTCAACCTGAACGGGGGTGGTTGAAAACGCGTTATGACGATTATCATGATCTGTCGCGCACGCCCTGCCATGGCTATGTCGCGTTTTATCTGTGGCTTCAGTCAATGAACACAGATGCCATGGTGCATATCGGGGCGCATGGGACGTTGGAATGGTTGCCCGGTAAATCCGTGGCCCTGTCAAATGCGTGTTGGCCCGATGCATTGGCGGGGGATATCCCCATCATTTATCCATTCATCGTCAATGATCCAGGCGAGGCCGCACAAGCCAAACGCCGTATTTCTGCCCTGACATTGGGGCATATTCCACCGCCCCTGGCGCAATCGCACACGCCCGATGCCTTTGTGCCCTTGGAAAATCTGTTGGATGAATTTTCAAATGCAGATGGATTGGACCCCAAACGCCGTGATCGTCTGATGGATCAAATCCGCGATTTGGCGCAATCCTTGGGCGTAGAACAGGATTTGGGGATTGCGGGCGATGTTGATCAGGGCGAGGCATTGACCCGTATTGACCGTTTCGTCTGTGATATCAAAGAGGCGCAGTTTGCCGATGGCCTGCATGTGTTCGGGCGCATGGGGTATGAGGGGGATCAATCACTTGCTGCGCATTCCGAGAGAGACGGGTTGCGCACTGCGCTTTGTGGACGTCGCATTGCCTCTGGCCCCGCAGGATCACCCTATCGTGGGCGTAGCGATGTTTTGCCAACAGGGCGCAACCTGTTTTCTGTTGATCCCCTATCCGTGCCATCGCGCGCAGCCTATGAGCAGGGCTGTAAATTGGCGGACGAATTGGTGCGCCGCCATTTGCAGGATCATGGGGATTGGCCAAAATCATTGGTTGTTGATCTGTGGGGATCGGCCACAATGCGCACAGCGGGTGAGGAATTTGCCATGGCGCTTGCTCTGCTGGGCGTGCGCCCCGTTTGGGCCGAGGGGTCCGAGCGGATCACGGGAACGGAAATCATTCCACTGGCAGAAATGGATCGACCCCGAATTGACGCAACATTGCGTATTTCGGGATTGTTCCGTGATGTGTTTCCTACGTTAAGCATTCTTTATAATCAGGCCGTGCGGGCACTCGCCACGCGGGATGAGGCGCCTGATTGGAACCCGTTCACAGACCATGATCAACATCGTGTCTTTGGCCCAGCACCGGGGGAATATGGTGTTGCGATGCAAGGGGCGCTCGATGATTATTCCGATGCGGGTGTTGTGGATGCTGGGACCGCATGGCTGGCCCAATCGTCGTGGTCGATTGACGGCGACAACATGGATCATGCGCCCGCCCAAATTGCCGAGCGTGTAAAAGCCGCGGATACATTTGTCCATCTTCAAGATTTAAGCGAAAGTGATGTTTTGATGGCCGCAGATTACGCCGCACATGAGGCAGGTTTTGCCGCGGCCAAGGCGCAATTTGGACAGCAGGCCACATTGTATCATCTGGACACAACAAACCCATCTGCCCCCAAGGCCCGCACATTGAAAGAGGAAATTGCCAAAACCGTTATGGCGCGCGCCGCCAACCCCGATTGGATCAATGGCATGATGCGGCACGGGTTTCGCGGTGGCGCAGAAATGGCCGCAACATTGGATCACATGGGGGCCTTTGCCAATTTGGCCAAACTGGTCGAGGCGCATCATTTTGATCGCTATTTCCAAGAAACGCTTGGGCGCGACGATGTGGTTGATTTCCTGCGCGAACATAACCCACAGGCATTGGACGCGATGATTGAACGGTTTCATGCACTGGCCGAGGCGGGTTTGTGGATCACGCGGCGCAATTCCATTTCATCAGAGCTGGCGCAGCTGCGCCAGTCGCACGCATGACACGCCGCCCCGCACCCAAAGGCTGGTGCCCCAGTTCATTGCGCCCAATGGAGTCTGGCGATGGATATATCGTGCGCATCAAACCCGCCTTTGGACGGGTGACGCGCGCGCAGCTGGAAAAAATTGCACACCTGGCGGATCAGTTTGGGAACGGCATTATCGAATTGACCAATCGCGCAAATCTGCAATTGCGCGGGGTGTCGATGGTTGATCACCCCGCCCTGATTGATGCCTTGGTTCTGGCGGGGTTGGTGGATATGGATCCTGACTTGGATGCCGCGCCCCAAATCCTTGTCGCGCCAAATTGTGATGCGGATATGCGTGTGCTTTACGACAATTTGCGCCATGCAAAATTGCCCAAGCTGCCTGCCAAGTTCGGCATGGTTCTGGAACAGGGTGGACAAATGTTGATGCAGGAGTCGGGGGATATTCGCCTCTGTGCGCTGCGGGATAAGGTTGTTGTGTGGGCAGATGGCTGTCACGGCGGAGTTTGTTTGCCATATGCGGATGCTGTGGGTCATGTCGAAAAATTGGCCACGTGGTTTGCGCAACATGGCGATGCCGATCATCGGCGCATGTCACAGGTTTTAAAGGTGGTCCAATTTCCAGCCGAATGGTGTGTCGATCCATTGCCCCCAGAAACAAAGGCATCCAATGGCGCAATATATGCCGTTCCGTTTGGGCAAATGACATCCGATGGATTGATGTGCTTTGCACGACATGTTGGATCAGATGACATTCGCCTGACACCATGGCGCCAATTTAGCGTTGCAGGTGCCCTGCAAGCGCAGGACATTCAGGGGTTTGTCACGGATTTAAGCGCACCAGTTTTGCGGGCGCAGGCCTGCACAGGCGCCCCGCGTTGTCCACAGGCCATGGGGGAAACGCATACCTTGGCCGCACGCCTTGCGCCCCAAATTGACAGCGATCTGCACGTGTCTGGATGTCCCAAAGGCTGTGCAAAACATACGAAAACGCCTGTGACGGTTGTTCAGGGGGTAAATGGGCTTGACCTGATCATCAATGGCTGTACATGGGATCAACCCGATTTTTCGGGGTTAGATGAAGGCCAACTTGTTCAAAAAATAAGGGAAATCAATGCCACACACCTATGAAAAAGATGGCGCAGCAATCTATAAAGAAAGCTTTTCAATCATTCGCGCGGAATCCGATCTGGCCCGATTTGATGCGGATGAGGAACAAGTGGCCGTGCGCATGATCCATGCGGCAGGTATGGTTGATTTGGCCCCCTATATTCATTTTTCGCCCGGATTTGTGGTGGCCGCGCGTGATGCGCTGAACAACGGTGCACCCATATTCTGCGACGCACGTATGGTGTCCGAGGGTGTCACACGCAAACGCCTGCCTGCGGATAATGATGTGATCTGCACGCTTTGGGATCCAAAAACGCCTGAATTGGCGGCGGACATGAACAACACACGTTCTGCCGCGGCATTGGAATTGTGGCGTCCCAGCTTGGAGGGTGCAGTTGTCGCCATTGGAAACGCGCCCACCGCTCTGTTTCATTTGTTGAATATGCTTGAGGATCCTGAATGCCCGCGCCCTGCCGCCATCATCGGCTGCCCTGTTGGATTTGTTGGCGCGATGGAAAGCAAGGATGCGTTGTGGGAGGCCTTACCCGTGCCATCCTGCATCGTCAAAGGCCGCTTGGGTGGCAGCGCGATTACAGTCGCGGCGATCAATGCAATCGCGAGCCGCATGGAATGAGTATCGGCACCGTATATGGCGTTGGCTTGGGGTCAGGGGATGTTGATCTGCTGTCCGTGCGCGCGGACCGTTTGGTGCGCAATGCCAAAATCATCGCTTATTTTCGCAAAGCTGGAAAAAAGGGTCAGGCTAGGCGATTGGCCGATCCATTGATCCCCGCGGATGCGTTGGAAATTCCGATGGAATATCCTGTCACAACGGAAATTCCGCTAGATGATCCGCGCTATAACGAAGTTCTAAGCCAGTTTTATGAAGACAGCTGTGCAATCTTGCGCACCCATTTGGATGCAGGACACGATATCGTCGTCTTGTGCGAAGGCGATCCGTTTTTCTATGGATCCTTCATGCATCTGCATTCCAGATTAATGGCGGACTATAATGTCGAGGTTGTGCCTGCAATCACGGGCATGTCGGGGGCATGGACCGCAACGAACCAACCCATCACATGGGGCGACGATATCCTAACCGTGTTGATGGGTACGTTGGATCAGGACACGCTAACTGCCCGCATGAAAAGCACAGACGCGCTGGTCGTCATGAAAATCGGCACAAATTTCCCCAAGGTGCGTCAGGCATTAAGGGACGCAAATTTGTATGACCGTGCGTGGATGGTGCAATATGCCACGATGCCAGATCAAAAGGTGACCAAACTGTCGGAATTTGAGGGCGATAAAGTTCCCTACTTCACTATCATCGTAGTCCACGGTCAGGGGCGCCGTCCATGAGCAAGACAGTAACAATTGTGGGGATCGGTCCGGGTGAACAAGGCTTTGTCACACCCGAGGTCAGCGCCGCAATCGCGCGTGCCACGGATGCCGTGGGATATATCCCCTATATTGAACGGCTGCCCGCACGCCCGGATTTGGTGTGCCACCCATCGGACAATCGCGTCGAATTGGACCGCGCGCGTCACGCGTTGGATTTGGCCGCAGCGGGCGGGGATGTTGTTGTTGTCTCCTCTGGCGACCCAAGTGTGTTTGCCATGTCCGCCGCTGTGTTTGAGGCGATGGAAACCCCGTCAGCGGCCTGGGCGGATGTTAACATAACTGTCCTGCCTGGCATCACAGCCATGCTTGCGGCCTCTGCGGCGATTGGTGCGCCCTTGGGGCATGATTTCTGCTGTATCAACCTAAGTGATAATTTGAAACCTTGGGACATCATTGAACGCCGCCTGCGTCTTGCCGCACAGGGGGATTTTGCGATGGCGTTTTACAATCCCCGCTCAACCTCGCGTCCGCATGGGTTTGAAAAAACATTGCAAGTGCTTAAGGAAGAGTGCGGCGACAATCGTCTGGTGATTTTTGCACGAAACGTATCGCGCCCCGATCAAACCATTCGTGTCGTGCCGTTACAAGAAACGACACCTGATATGGCCGACATGCGTACCGTGGTGATTGTGGGATCGTCCAAAACGAAAACCGTACAGCATGGGGAACAAAAATTCGTTTACACGCCCCGTTATTATGAGGTGGACGTGTGATGAACCCAGTCCAGCGCATCCTTGGGGGTATGAACTTCGGCCCGTTCGGGGATCGCGGGGCGATCAATCATCACAACGGGAATGCCCAAGTGACGCGCGGCCTCAATCTTGGAATAGGTGCCGCGCCCGCCTGCGTTTTTGGACACCAGAAGTTTGATATTATGGTCACGCATCAGCGCGATGTCGTCCTCGGTGCTAAACGGTCCGCGCGAAAACAGGGCGGTCGCCTTTGGCAGGGGCAGGGTTTCTGCTTTGTCCACAAGGCGCAGCAAATATTGATGCTGGGGCGCACAGGCAAATTCGGCCAAATGCATGCGGCCAATCGCCAACATGACATTGGTGTCCTCCATGCCTTGCAAGTATTCTGCCGCCGCCCCAATCGTTGGAACACGGTGCCATTGATCCCCATCCACGCTGTCCCACGCAGGGCGGGTCAGGGCGCAAAGCTGGGTTCCCGTTTCACGGCAGGCGTTGATCGCATTCACACTCATCTGACTGGCAAAAGGGTGGGTGGCATCAATCACATGCGTCACCTTTTCGGCACACAGATATTCGGCCAACCCTTGCGCGCCGCCATATCCGCCGATACGTTTTGGCAACGGCTGGGGTTTGGTGCGTTCCACGCGGCCTGCATAGGACAGGGTTGCGGGGATATTCGCCTCGGCGACAAGTTTGGCCAAATCTGTGGCCTCGGTCGTTCCTGCCAAGATCAAAAGGTGTGAGCGCATGGATAATCCTTGGATCAGCATCATTGGTGTCGGTGAAGATGGACTTGCGGGGTTTTGCGCAGCACGTCAAGAGGCGCTGTCAAACGCGGACTTGGTTTTTGGTCCGCCACGCCATTTGGAATTGGTTGGGGTTCAGGGCGAGCGCGCACGTCCTTGGCCAGTGCCATTTGCCGATGGTATTGAAGAAGTCCTGTCCGAACGCGGGCGCGGCAAACAAATCGCCGTGTTGTTGTCGGGCGATCCGTTTTGGTTTGGCGGGGGTACAACACTGACCCATCATCTGCAGGCAGAGGAATGGGTGTCGATCCCTGCACCTTCGACATTTTCATGGGCGGCAAGCCGTTTGGGGTGGGCATTGCAGTCGGTTGTAACACTCGGATTACATGCGCGTCCGTTTGAAACCCTGGTGCCCCATCTTGCGCCCGATATGCAGGTGATTGTCACGTTGCGCGATGGGGCAGCGGTTGGGGAATTGGCGCAGTGGCTCACGGATCAGGGATTTGGTCACAGCACCCTTCACGTGCTTGAGGCGCTGGGTGGTCCAAATGAACGCATTCGTGTGGTGCAGGCGGATGAATATGCGCTAAAAGATGTCACGCACCCTGTGTGCGCGGGGATCACATTTTCGGGCACGGATGCGGTGATGACGCATGCCTCCGGTCGCCGTGATGATCTGTTTGATCACGATGGTCAGATCACCAAACGCCCTGTTCGTGCCCTGACGCTAAGTGCGCTTGCGCCGCGCCCCAACGAACTTTTGTGGGATTTGGGGGCAGGGTCGGGGTCCATTGCGATTGAATGGTTGCTGTCCCATCCCAGTCTGCGCGCCATTGCCGTTGAACGCGACGAAACCCGCGCCAAACGCATTCGCGCCAATGCAGATATGCTTGGGGTGGCGCATTTAGATGTGCGCACAGGTGCGATTGTTGACACGCTTGGCGATTTAGAGGCGCCTGATGTCGTGTTCATCGGTGGTGGGTTTTCGCACGATTTGGTGAATATGCTGTGGCCCCTGATGCCCGATGGGGCACGGTTGGTTGCAAATTCAGTCACATTGGAAAGTGATGCGGATATAATGCGTGCACAGTCCGAATTTGGTGGGGATTTATTGCGCGTTGAATTATCCGCGCCCAAGGCCATCGGATCGCGCACGGGGTGGGCCGCAAGCTATCCCATCATGCAATGGAGCGTGACAAAATGATCATTGCGGGATTTGGCATGCGTGCAGATGTGACAGAGGCAAGTTTGCAAGACGCCCTTGATCAAACAGGCTATGCGCCTGATGCCATCGCAACGGTTGCGGATAAGGCCGAATTTGCTGCATTTCAGGCATTCGCACGCACCCAAAAACTGCCCATTCGAACGGTATCGCAAGACGGCCATGATCACGCACAGACACACACGCAATCACAGGCATCCTTGCATCATCGCGGCACGGGCAGTGTGGCAGAGGCCGCGGCCCTGATCGCGGCTGGCGCGGGCGCCACACTTTTATCCACGCGCAAAATTTCAAACGATCGCTTGGCAACTTGTGCCATCGCGATTACGGAGGGATCATGACAGTCCATTTCATCGGTGCAGGCCCGGGTGCCGCAGATCTTATTACATTGCGCGGTCGTGATTTGATCGCGTCCTGTCCTGTGTGCCTTTATGCGGGATCGCTGGTTCCCGAAGAATTGCTGTCTCATTGCCCTGAAGGGGCGCGCATCATCAACACCGCGCCCATGGATTTGGACAGCATCATTGCAGAAATTCAAAAGGCTCACGAGGCGGGGCAAGATGTGGCGCGCCTGCATTCGGGCGATTTGTCGGTGTGGTCGGCCATGGGCGAACAACTGCGCCGCATTCGGGCGCTGGACATCCCTGTGTCCGTGACGCCCGGCGTGCCCAGTTTTGCCGCCGCGGCCGCAACGTTGCAAACGGAATTAACCCTGCCAGAACTGGCGCAATCTGTTGTTTTAACACGCACATCGGGACGCGCGTCCTCGATGCCGCCTGCCGAAACGCTTGCGAATTTTGCGAAAACGGGCGCGACCTTGGCCATTCATCTGTCCATTCAAGTCTTGCCCAAAGTGGTCGAGGAATTGACGCCTTATTATGGTGCGGACTGTGCTTGTGCCGTGGTCTATCGCGCATCTTGGCCAGAGGAGCGCGTGTTTCGCGCAACATTGGGCACCATCGCCGATATGATCGGCCCCGATGTAGAGCGCACCGCGCTGATTATGGTGGGCAAAACCCTGAACGCGCATGATTTCGGGGAAAGCAGTCTTTATGACAAAGATTACGAGCGCCGCTATCGTCCCCTAACCGCACGGGCAGAGATTGGTCATGACTAAGGCACGTGGTTTTTTAATTTCGGCGCCGTCATCAGGGACAGGTAAAACAACCGTCACACTGGGATTGTTGCGCGCCTTTCGGGATCGGGGCAATGCGGTGCAACCCTACAAAAGTGGGCCAGATTATATCGACCCTGCGTTTCATCGTTTTGCCTCGGGACGTGCATCCTATAATCTGGATACGTGGGCCATGGGCGCAGGTGTTTTGCAGGGGGTGATCGAAACATCCACTGATGCGGATATGGTGATCGCCGAAGGCTCCATGGGGCTGTTTGATGGGGTCCTAAGCCAAGGGGCCATGGGTTTTGGCAGCTCGGCTGAAACCGCAAAATATTTCGGCTGGCCCGTGATCATCGTCATAGATGTCAGTGGTCAGGCGCAGTCCGCGGCCGCGGCGGCCTTGGGCTTCAAACTTTTTGATCCGTCTTTGCCGATTGCGGGTGTCATCCTGAACCGTGTCGCCAGTCCGCGCCACGAACGCTATGTGCGCCAAGGGATGGAGGATGCAGGATTAAAGGTCTTTGGATCACTTCCCCGTCGTGGAGATTTGGCCCTGCCTGAACGCCACCTTGGTTTGATTCAGGCGGTTGAACATCCCGATTTGGAAACGGCGATTGCAGATTACGCAAATTTCGTGAGCGAGCATTTGGACCTTGACGCGATTGAGGAAGCGGCCGCTGAAACAACCATGCCCGCCGCGACCGCGCAGTTGATTGATCCACCCGCACAACGCATTGCATTGGCGCAGGATGAGGCGTTTTCGTTCACCTATCCACACATCTTAAAAGGATGGCGTGAAAAGGGGGCAGAGGTTCTGCCCTTTTCCCCATTGGCCAATCAGGCCCCTGATCCAACGGCGGATTTGGTCTGGTTGCCGGGCGGATACCCAGAATTGCATGGTGGCAGAATCGCAGGTGCGGATGTGTTTTTAAATGGTCTGCGCACACATGGTGAAACGAAACCCGTCCATGGCGAATGTGGGGGCTATATGGTTTTGGGCGAAACGCTGATCGACAAGGACGGCACGCATCATAAAATGGCGGGGCTGTTAGGATTGGTGACCAGCTTTGAAAAACGTAAATTCCATTTAGGCTATCGTCAGGTGTCGGTCACAGAAAACATTCTGAATTTCGCGGCGGGCGATCGGTTGCGAGGACATGAATTTCATTATTCGCGCATCATTGAACAACCTGATCAACCCCTGTTTGAGGTGGCAGATGCGGATGGAACCCCAGTGCCCGAAACAGGGTCGCGCCGTGGCCATGTTTCAGGAACCTTTTTCCATTTGATTGCGAAAGAACGCGGATGAGCGGATTTGTAAGTTTTGTGGGCTCTGGCCCCGGTGACCCCGAATTGTTGACGGTAAAGGCCGTTGATCGCCTGCGCCGTGCGGATGTGATTTTGTTTGATGATCTGTCCTCAGGTCCAATTTTGTCCCATGCTGCATCGTCCTGTGAATTGGTGGCGGTTGGCAAACGTGCGGGACGACTATCGCCCAAACAGCACCACGTCAGTCGCCTATTGGTGGATTACGCCGAAACAGGTGCGCAGGTTGTGCGCCTGAAATCGGGCGACAGCGGATTGTTTGGCCGTTTGGAAGAAGAACAAGATGCGCTGCATGCTGCGGGCATTAAGTATGAAATTATTCCTGGCGTCCCCTCGGCCCTTGCCGCTGCGGCGGCGGCGGGCATTCCGTTGACACGGCGTTTGTCGGCGCGGCGCGTGCAGTTTGTAACAGGGCACAACGTGGGTGGCGTTCTGCCTGAGGATTTGAATTTTCCGGCACTTGCCGATCCGCTGGCCACCACAGTTGTGTTCATGGGGCAGCGCACGTTCCCCAAATTTTCCGAGCGTTTGTTTGCAGAAGGATTGCCCACAGATACGCCCGCCCTTTTGGCCGAGGCGGTGTCCAAACCCGAGCAAACTTTGCGGTTTACGACCGTTGGTGCATTGGCGGATGATCTGGCGAAGGAGGTTTCACCAAAACCCGCCCTGATCCTTTATGGTCCGCTTGCCCAATATGATGAGGCGGACGGATGATCGAACTTTTGCTGATCGGCATTGGGACAGGTAATCCTGATCACATCACGCGGCAGGCGGAAAAGGCGATTGCCAGCGCCGATTTGATTATGATCCCAACCAAGGGGGATAATAAGGCGGATTTGGCCGATTTGCGTCATGATATTTGCGCCCAGATTGCAGGTGTTGATCTGTCGCGTGTCGTGGAATTTGAATTGCCTGTGCGCGATCCTGCGATCCCCTATGTGGACCGTGTGCATCATTGGCATGATGCGATTGCCGATGTGTGGCAGGCGACCATTCAGGGAAATATCAAAACGGGTAAAGTGGCGCTGTTGATTTGGGGAGATCCATCGCTTTACGACAGTTCCCTGCGCATTGCATCGCGCCTGAACCCTGTGCCCAAAATTTCGGTTTTACCGGGGCTGACATCATTACAGGTTTTAACGGCTGCGCATGCCATTCCGATCAATGAATTGGCGCGTCCCTTTGTCGTTACCACGGGGCGTCAGTTGCGCGACAATGGCTGGCCCACGGGCGTCGATACAGTGGCTGTGATGCTGGATGGCGAATGTTCGTTTCAAAGTTTGGAAAACCAAAATTGCCAGATTTATTGGGGCGCATATGTTGGCATGAAAGAGGAAATCTTGATCCAAGGTCCATTAGACCAAGTGACAGATCAGATTGTTGAAACACGTGCCAAAGCCCGCGAAAACCATGGCTGGATCATGGATATTTATGTTCTGAAGTTGTTGGACTAGCCTTGCCTGTTTGCAAGGTGCACCAATTCCCTATCGGGTAAAATCGCGCCGCGGTGCTGGACCACCCGAGCTGCCAGATCATGCGCCTGTATCAGGCGTTCGCCCACGGATGCGCCTGCGATGTACCCTGCTAAAAAGCCTGCGTTAAAGCTATCGCCCGCCGCGGTGGAATCCACGACGTTTGCGGCTGCGCCATAGGTTTGCACGGTGTCTTGTTCCAAATCATAAGGTCCCAAATGTCCCTGTTTCAGCGCGCCGACACGTGGACCATGTTTGCACAGGCGTGCAACCACTGATGATGCATCTGCATCGTTGAAAATATGCATTTCATCATCGACCGAAGGCAGGGCAAGCGTTGCAAAATCCCACATAACCGCATTTGTTTCACGCGCGATTTCGGGGCTTTCCCACAGTTTCGGGCGATGGTTACTGTCATAGGCCACGATGCCCCCGCGTGCCTGAAAATATATCAACGCCTCTATCAGGGCGTGGCGTTGCATGGGCGGCAAGATGGCCAAGGATATGCCCGACACATAAACCAAATCAAACTGTGTCAGGATGTTCAGGCTAATTGTACATTCGGGTCCAAATAACGTGCGTGCGGCACTGTCAGATCGCCAATAACTAAATCGCCGCTCTCCCTGATCATCTGTTTCGATTGCATATAGGCCTGGTGTCTTTATCGGATGACGTGCCACGCAATCCTGCGTAATTCCGTGGGTTTGCATATGTGCCAAAATACGATCAGAAAATGCATCCGGACCCAACACAGTCACATAATGAACCTTTGCGCGACCCTTTAGAAGGTGCGCTAAATATACGGCGGTGTTGTATGTATCGCCTGCGATGCCAATTTGCGCTGTCTCTGCTGTTTGCAGGGACAGTTCAATCATGACTTCGCCGATGCATGCAATTTTCGTCAAGAAGGCTCCTCAAACTCTGATCTCGATGGTTTCAAAATTGGGTGAAAAGAGCAAGGTGAGAAATGCGTTACAAAAATATTTTATACTTCATATTTCGTAACATAAATCTTGAGTGACCCTGTGAATCGTGTTATTTTGAAGCAGAATAAAAGGAAAATGGCATTGGACGCATTTATCTGTGACGGGGTTCGCACCCCAATTGGGAAATTTGGTGGCGCGCTTTCATCCGTGCGTGCAGATGATCTGGCGGCCTTGCCAATTACGGAACTGCTGGCGCGTCATCCGCAGGTGGATTGGTCGCAAACGGATGAGGTTATTTACGGCGATGCGAACCAAGCGGGCGAGGATAACCGCAACGTTGCCCGTATGGCGGCCCTTTTGGCGGGATTGCCGCAGGATGTGCCAGGGATCACTGTAAACCGTCTGTGCGCCAGTGGTATGGACGCCGTTGGTTTTGCCGCACGTGGGATCAAATCGGGGGATTACGAATTGGTGATCGCAGGGGGCGTTGAAAGCATGTCCCGCGCCCCGTTCGTTATGCCCAAGGCCGAAACCGCATTTTCCCGCAGCAATGCAGTTTATGACACAACCATCGGGTGGCGTTTTGTAAACCCGAAAATGGACGCGGCCTATGGCACAGACAGCATGCCCGAAACCGCGGATAATGTTGCGGGTGATTATGGGATCAGCCGCGCAGATCAAGACGCCTTTGCTCTGCGCTCTCAGGAACGCTGGGCGGCGGCGCAGGCGGCGGGTCGGTTTGCAGACGAATTGTGTTCTGTCAGCATACCGCAACGTCGGGGGGATCCCATCGTTGTTGATACAGATGAACATCCACGCCCCCAAACGACAGTAGAAAGTTTGGGGAAATTGCGCGGCATTAATGGCGCGGATAAATCGGTCACTGCGGGCAATGCCAGCGGTGTGAACGATGGCGCAGCCGCACTTTTACTGGCTTCATCCGCGGCGGTGCAGTCCCATGGATTGACGCCAATGGCGCGGGTGGTGTGCATGGCCTCTGCGGGCGTTGCGCCGCGCGTTATGGGCATTGGCCCCGTTCCCGCCAGCCAAAAGGCATTGGCGCGTGCGGGTCTAACGATTGCCGACATGGACATCATTGAATTGAACGAGGCGTTCGCAAGTCAGGGATTGGCCACGCTGCGCGCCTTGGGCGTTGCGGATGATGATGCGCGCGTCAATCCAAATGGCGGTGCGATTGCGATGGGGCATCCATTGGGGATGTCGGGTGCGCGCCTTGTTTTGGGTGCGGCGCATGAATTGAAACGACGCGGTGGGCGCTATGCACTGTGTACAATGTGCGTCGGTGTGGGGCAGGGAACCGCCCTAATCTTAGAACGTGTATAAGGAGTGATCTGATGTATGCACAAATGGTAAAGTCGGAAAATACGGATAGCGGTCCTGAATTGGACGCCTTCCAAGCGCGCATTGATGCAGGCGAAAAGATTGAACCAAAGGATTGGATGCCTGCTGGCTATCGTAAAACCCTGATCCGTCAGATCTCGCAACATGCGCATTCCGAAATCGTGGGACAACTGCCCGAGGGCAATTGGATCACCCGCGCCCCAACCTTGGAACGCAAGGCGATTTTGCTGGCCAAGGTGCAGGATGAGGCTGGACATGGCCTATACCTTTATTGTGCGGCGGAAACACTGGGCGTTAGCCGCGATGAGTTGACCGAGATGTTGTTGGATGGACGCATGAAATATTCGTCGATTTTTAACTATCCAACGCTGACATGGGCCGATATTGGCGCGATTGGGTGGTTGGTGGATGGCGCGGCCATCATGAACCAAGTGCCGCTTCAGCGCACATCATACGGTCCCTATGCCCGCGCGATGGTGCGCATCTGTAAAGAAGAAAGTTTTCATCAACGTCAGGGCTATGACATCATGATGAAAATGGCCCAAGGATCAGAGGCGCAAAAGCGCATGGCGCAGGATGCGTTGAACCGTTACTGGTATCCCTCGCTGATGATGTTTGGCCCTTCTGACAAAGAAAGCGTTCATTCCGCGCAATCCATGAGTTGGCGGATCAAGATCAATTCAAATGATGAATTGCGCCAAAAATTTGTGGATCAAACGGTGCCACAGGCGGAATATCTGGGCCTAACGGTACCAGACGAAAACCTGCGCCTAGATCCTGAAACAGGTCATTATAAATTTTCCGAACCCGACTGGACCGAATTTTTTGAAGTGCTGAACGGAAACGGCCCCTGCAACAAAGAACGCCTAGAGGCCCGCAATAAGGCATGGGATGACGGACAATGGGTGCGGGATGGTATGATGGCGCACGCCCGTAAAAAAGCGGCCCGCGCCGCCTCAGCAAAGGTGGCCGCAGAATGAGTTATCAAGATACAAACCCCCGCAACGAATGGCCTCTTTGGGAAATTTTCATCCGCGGTCAGCATGGCATGTCACATCGTCATGTCGGATCGCTACATGCACCAGATGCGGAAATGGCCATCAAAAATGCGCGTGATGTATACACGCGTCGCAATGAGGGTGTCAGCATCTGGGTGGTTGAGGCGGAAAAAATCACCGCCTCCTCCCCATCAGATAAGGGGCCAATGTATGAACCCTCGCAATCCAAAGTGTACCGTCACCCAACATTCTTTGATATTCCCGATGATGTAGGGGCCATGTAATGGGCGATCATTTGTTTGAATTCCTGCTGCGGCAGGGGGACAATACCCTGATTCTATCGCACCGCATTAGCGAATGGTGTGGTCATGCGCCCATTATCGAAGAAGACATTGCCTTAGCCAACATAGCACTGGATCTTTTGGGACAAACGCAGATGTGGCTGGGACTGGCGGCCGAGGTCGAAGGCGCCGGGCGCAGCGCAGATGATTTGGCAATGCTGCGCGATGCATGGGATTTTCGAAATGCCATCTTGGTTGAACGTCCAAATGGGGATTTTGGCCAAACAATGATGCGGCAGTTTTTGTTTGATGCCTATCACGTGGAACTGCTGAACAGATTGGCCAACAGCACGGATGAACGGATCGCCGCGATTGCCGCCAAATCGTTGAAAGAGGTAGAGTATCACTTCGAACGCTCTGCCACCACAGTGATCGCATTGGGGGATGGTAGCGAAGAAAGCCATGCGCGTATGCAGGCAGCACTTGATGATCAATGGACATTTGCAGGTGAACTATTTGAAACGGACGCAGGGGATCATGCATTGAACGATGCGGGTATTGCCCCGCTGCCATCTGAATTACGCGCTGGGTTTAACACGCGTGCAATTGCCGTGTTGGGGGACGCAACGCTGAATATTCCCGAAACAACATTCGCCCATTCGGGCGGACGTTCGGGGAAACGCCACAGCGAACATTTGGGCCACCTGCTGACGCAGATGCAGTGGTTACAACGTGCCTATCCGGGGGCCACGTGGTAAAGACCCCCGATATCGACACAGTTTGGCAGTGGTTGGACCAGGTACCTGATCCTGAAATCCCCGTCATCTCTTTGGTGGATTTGGGGATTGTGCGCGATGTCGCCTATCAGGGCGATAAGTTGCGCATCACGCTCAGCCCCACGTATTCGGGATGCCCCGCAACCCGCGTGATTGAGGAAGATGTGCGCACAGCCATGCGGGATCATGGGATCGAACGGTTGATCATCAATCAGCAAATTTCTCCCCCCTGGACCACCGATTGGATGTCCGACAAGGGCAAGGCGAAATTACAAGACTATGGCATCGCCCCACCCAGTGCCAAGGGACAGCCAGAGGCCTGCCCCATCTGTGGCGCAGGGGTGGTTAGCCTTGTGTCGCAATTCGGGTCCACCCCCTGCAAGGCGCATTGGCGGTGTGAGGAGTGCCGCGAGTCCTTTGATTACTTCAAATGCATTTAGGAGCGTTAGAATGGCAAAATTTCATTCCCTGATCGTGACCGATGTCGAAAATACAATCCGTGACGCGATTGTCGTGTCCCTGCGCCCCGAAGAGGGGGCAGAGGCGTTTGATTTCACCCAAGGCCAGTATCTTACATTTCGCCAAGTGATTGAGGGCACGGAAATTCGCCGCTCATATTCGATCTGCACAGGCAAGGGCGAGGGGTTACGGGTTGGGATCAAACGTGTCGAGGGCGGGGCCTTTTCCAACTGGGCGAATGATACGCTTACCCCCGGAATGCGGGTTGAGGCGATGCCGCCCATGGGAAATTTCCACACGGCAATCGAGCCTGAACGCGAAAAAAACTACATCGGGTTTGCGGGTGGATCGGGCATTACACCTGTTCTTTCCATCCTAACAACCACTCTACGCGCTGAACCGCAGTCCAACTTCACGCTGGTCTATGCCAATCGCGGTGTGAACACGATCATGTTCAAAGAAGATCTTGAGGATCTGAAAAACCAATTCATGGGGCGTTTGACGATCCTGCATGTTTTAGAAAGTGATGCGCAGGACATCGATCTGTTTCAGGGGCGCGTGGATCAGGAAAAATGTGACCTTTTGTTCAAACATTGGATTGATATTGCGGCCATGGATACCGCCTTTATCTGCGGACCTGAACCGATGATGTTAGCAATCGCTGATGCCCTGCGTCAGCATGGATTGCGCGATGATCAGATTAAGTTTGAGCTCTTCGCCTCGGCCCAACATGGACGATTGGAACAACGAAAAAAAGCGGTCCCAAAAACCGAAAAACCAACGGAATTGGGGGTCACAATCGACGGAACCCAACGCATCATCACGATGGAGGCGGGGCAATCGGTTTTGGACTCCGCGCTCGATCACGCGCTGGATGCGCCTTATGCCTGTAAGGCGGGTGTCTGTTCGACGTGCCGTTGCAAGGTGACAAAAGGCGCGGTTGAAATGATCGCCAATCATGCATTGGAAGATTATGAAATCGAACAGGGCTATGTCCTGGCCTGCCAATCCTATCCCACAACGGAACAGGTTGATGTGGAGTTTGATCACTAGGGCCGTTGGTCAATAGCTCGAAATGAAACCAACGATTTTTCATCCGTTCCAGCCGACCTCGGGTGGCGCGATAGCGCCTCCCATGTGGTAGGTCGGCGCTTGCCAATCTATCGATTGGCAGAGAGCTGATTCTGAGCGTGTTTCATTCTGAATCTCTCTCACCCAGAATGAAATCAATCGTGTTTTGCGCATTAAAAACTCTGCACATCATTGGTAAAGATAAAACCTCTGCAAAAAATTATTTGCGCCACGCGAGATCAGCCAGTTTTCAACGCTCGGGACATCGGATCAAGACCGCAGTATGTTCTTCACCCCACCCATGGTCATTTGCGCCACGATCTTTGCATAGGCTGCGCGTCCCTTGGCATCTTGTCGTGTGTTCCACATGTAAAACCAATTCAGCATCCCAAAAACGGACATTGCTGCCGCGCGGCGGGTTTCGCTGTTGGCTTGTAAATCCTTATTCGATACGATTAAAAACGACTCTAGGTGGCGCACCATATCGCGTTGATATCCCTTTAGTGTGGTTTGCTGATCCTCTGGCAATAGCGGGATGCCTTCGGTCTGGATTTTATGTTCATGATCCATCCCCTGATAGGCGTCCAAAATTTCAATGCAGAGTGTTTCAAGCGAGGTTTGGACATTATTGGCATCCAGCTGCACCGCAACGGTGCGATCGCGCAAACGGTACAGATAACTGTCCAAGATATCAAACAACATCGCCAGTTTGCTATCGTAGTAATGATAGATATTCCCCTTGGATATGTCGCAGGCTTTGGCGACCTCGGCCATGGACGCGCCTGCCACGCCACGCTCGGCAAATACTCCTGCTGCGGCGGTTAGGATTCTGTCGCGTTTGGCGTCATAATCTTTGGCAATCGTGCGAACCATAGCATTAACGATTGTCTACGACACGGCGGGCCTTGCCTTGCGAGCGTTCAACTGTGCCCGGATCGCCCACTGTGATCTTGGTTGATACGCCCACAATATCCTTGATCCGCTTGTTCAGTGTGGATGCTGCCTCGGCACGTTCTGCCCCTGTTGCGGCATCGGGCAGGGCCTCGACATGTACATGCATTGCGTCCATCCGCCCCTCTTTCACCAGCTCGATTTGGTAATAGGGGCCCAAACCAGTGGTGGCCATTACCTGTTCCTCAATCTGCGTGGGGAACACATTCACCCCGCGCAGGATGATCATATCGTCCGAACGCCCTGTGATTTTTTCTATCCTTCGCATGCTGCGGGCTGTACCGGGCAGCAGGCGTGTCAGATCGCGGGTGCGATAGCGGATCATCGGCATGCCCTCTTTGGTTAGGGATGTGAACACCAATTCCCCCTCTGACCCGTCGGGCAAAACCTCGCCCGTTTCAGGATCGATGATTTCAGGATAAAAATGATCCTCCCACAGGTGTAGGCCATCTTTGGTTTCCACACATTCATTGGCGACACCTGGGCCCATCACCTCGGACAGGCCATAGATATCGACTGCGTGCATATCAAAGGCCTGTTCGATTTCTTCGCGCATGGAATTGGTCCAAGGTTCGGCACCGAATATCCCCACCTGCAACGATGACGCCCGCGGGTCCAAACCCGCAGCGCGATAGGCTTCAAGGATATTCAACATATAGGATGGGGTCACCATGATAGCTTTGGGTTTGAAATCCTCAATCAGGGTGATTTGTTTTTCCGTCTGGCCCCCGCCCATCGGAACCACACGCGCGCCCAAACGCTCGATACCGTAATGCGCCCCAAGCCCGCCTGTGAACAATCCATACCCATAGGCACAATGCACCAAATCACCGGCCCGCACCCCTGATGCCCGCAAAGACCGCGCCACCAAATTGGCCCAAACATCAATGTCGTGCTTCGTATATCCAACCACCGTGGGTTTACCCGTTGTCCCGGAAGAGGCATGGACGCGAATGATTTTTTCATCAGGCACAGCAAACATGCCAAAGGGATAGTGATCGCGTAGATCGTTTTTATAGGTAAACGGGAATTTCGCCAAATCAGACAGATCATTCACATCATCAGGATGCACGCCTGCCGCATCAAAGCATTCGCGGTACATCGCAACATTGTCATATGCATGACGCAAGGACCATTTTAAACGGTCCAATTGCAACGCGCGAATTTCGTCGACGGAGGCGGTTTCGATTGGATCAAGGTCCGATTTGGCTGGCGTTAAATCCTTCATGTGGTGTGTTTCCTGTACTTATTCTTGAAACAATTGCCCCTTAATTGCGCGGCTCATCCCGCGGAATTCGGCAATTGTTACGTTGTTCTGGTTGGTGACTGTGACGTCATAGATCCCACTGCGCCCGCTGAGTGATACTTCACACGCATCTGCGTGCAGGGTGTCGCCCAATTGACCTGGTGCGATGTAGCTGATGGTGTTGTGCTGAGCGACGGTGGCCTGATTACGGCTGTTACAGGCAAAGGCGAAGGCGCTGTCAGCCAGGGTGAAAATCACCCCACCATGACAGATCCCATGGCCGTTGCAGTGATGATCCTGCACTTGCAATTCAAGGGTGGCGACACCTTCGTCCACATTTGTAATTGCCATCCCAACCCATTTGGACGCTTTGTCACTATCCCACATGGCTGCGGCGGATTTTTCGGCGCGTTCCTTTGGCGTCATGATCAGCATCCTTTGAATTCGGCTGCGCGTTTTTGCAAAAAGGCACTGACGCCTTCGGCGTAATCCGCGCTTTCCCCGCAGCGTTTCATGTAGTCGGCCTCTTTGTCGATGTGGGTCAATAGATCACTGTCCCATGATGTTTGGATCGCCTCTTTGGTCAGGGCAAGACCCAGTGTCGGCCCCTTGGCAAATCCTGCGGTCATCTCGCGGGCAACCTGCATCAACTCTGCATCTTCAACGGATTTCCAGATCATGCCCCACGCTTCCGCCTTTTCGGCACTTAGGGGGTATGCGGTCATGGTCAATCCTTTGGCGCGCGCCTCGCCAATCAGGTGCGGCAGATGCCAACTTCCCCCTGTGTCGGGGATCAATCCAACCTTGGCAAAGGATTGGATGAATTTCGCACTTTTTGCCGCCAATACGATGTCACAGGCCAGCGCAAGGTTTGCGCCAGCCCCCGCCGCAACCCCATTCACGGCGCAAACAACGGGGCAGGGCAGGTCGCGAATTTGTTTGACTAGTGGCGCATAAAAAGTGCGCACAGTTGCACCCAAATCGGGTGGCCCTGTCATCTTGGACGGATCGCGGTCCCCCAAATCCTGACCCGCGCAAAACCCGCGGCCTGCCCCCGTCAATAAAACTGCCCGTACAGATATATCGCGTGCTCGGTTCAAACAATCCCGCAAGGCAAGGTGCATTTCCTCATTGAAACTATTCAGCCGATCGGGGCGGTTTAGGGTGATTTCAAACCATCCGTCGTGGTGGATACACTGGATTGTTTCACTCATCGATATGAGGCTCCGTTCATCAAAGTTGGATTGATCCTTGCATAAGCCGACCAAGTGGTCAATTATTAAACGAGCACCAGAGAGGAGTTCCAAAATGCGTGATATCCAAAGTTTCGTTTGCGGGGATTGGGTTGGCCCAGACAGCAGCGCACGTGGTGTTTTCGATGCAGTTGATGGAACCCAAATCGGGGTTGCAGGATCGCTAGGTTTTGATCGTGCGGCAATGGTGGGCTATGCCAAATCCGTAGGTGGCCAGGCATTATGCGCCATGACATTTCATGAACGCGCAAAGATGTTAAAGGCCTTGGCCCTTTCTCTCTCCGAACAAAAAGATGCGCTTTATGAGGCATCTTATGCCACGGGCGCCACGCTAAAGGATCATATGATCGACGTGGATGGTGGGATTGGTACGATGCTGGTCATCGCGTCAAAAGGACGGCGGGAAATGCCAAATGCCCATGTCTATGTCGATGGTTCGGTTGAACAACTTTCCCGCAGTGGACAGTTCGTAGGGCAGCATATTTGCACCCCGAAATTGGGTGTGGCCATTCACATCAATGCGTTCAATTTCCCCGTTTGGGGCATGTTGGAAAAAATGGCGCCTGCGCTTTTGGCGGGGATGCCCGTGATCGTAAAACCCGCAACAGCCACCTGTCAGGTGACGGAACTCGCCTTTCAATTGATCATTGCATCGGGCCTGTTGCCCGCAGGTGCGGTTCAGTTGATCACGGGGGATTTAGGCAACCTGCTAGATCATTTGGGCGGCCAAGATGTGGTCAGCTTCACAGGGTCGGAGGCGACAGGTCGTCACCTGCGCACGCATCCTGCGTTAATTCGAAACGCGGTTCATTTTATGGCGGAACAAGACAGTCTGAACGCCTCGGTCTTGGGTGCTGACGTGGTTGTGGGATCGGCTGAATTTGATCTTTTCGTGAAAGAGGTGCACCGCGAAATCACGGTGAAAGCGGGCCAAAAATGTACTGCCGTGCGCCGAGTCATAGTGCCTGATCATCTGTTGGACTCTGTTCAGGCGGCATTGATCGAACGGTTGGCAAATACCCCCATCGGCAATCCCCGCCATCCTGATACACGCATGGGCGCTTTGGTATCCCTGTCACAACGGCGCGACGTGTTGGAAAAGGTCGCCCAAATCGGGGCTGAGGCCGAATGCGTTTTTGGCGCAGGTGATATGCCTGTGTTGATTGATGCCGATGCCGAAAAAGGCGCCTTTGTTGCGCCCCGTTTGTTCAGATGTGACAGTCCTGATCAGGCGCAGGCCGTTCATGATATTGAGGCGTTTGGCCCCGTTTCAACCCTGATGGGATACCGTGATGCGGGTCACGCCAGTCAGTTGTTGAACCGTGGACAAGGCTCATTGGTGGCCTCTGTCTTTACCGCTGATGCTGGGTTCGCGCGGGACATGGTTTTGGGTTCTGCCGCCTATCACGGACGTCTTTATTTTAACAATGCAACCTCGGCAAAGGAAAGCACAGGCCACGGATCGCCCATGCCGCATCTGGTGCATGGGGGGCCAGGCCGCGCAGGCGGTGCCGAGGAATTGGGCGGTGTGCGCGGTGTTATGTCCTATATGCAGCGCACCGCCATTCAGGGCACGCCTGACATCCTGTCCGAAATTACGCAACGCCATGTGCCAAATGCAACGCCAACGCCCACACCTGATCATCCCTTCCGCCGCAGTTATCATCAACTGACGCTAGGCGAGCAATTGATCACACCTGAACGCGAAATCACGATTGGGGATATCGAAACATTTGCGCATTTCACGGGGGACACGTTTTACGCCCATATGGACGCCGAGGCCGCCAAACGAAATCCGTTTTTCCCAGATCGCGTCGCGCATGGGTATCTGCTTCTTAGTTTTGCGGCAGGACTGTTCGTTGATCCAGATGAGGGGCCCGTTCTGGCAAACACTGGATTGGACGAATTGCGGTTTATGAAACCTGTCACCGCGGGTGAAAAAATTCACGTGGCCCTGACCGTCATGGCGAAAACACCGCGCACCGACACCTATGGTGAGGTGCGTTGGCATGTGCACATCTTGAACCAAAACGAGGAGATCGCCGCCGAATACCAGTTGCTTACCATGAACGCATTTGAACATTCAGCCGCTCTATGACCCCAAGTGTCGCGCATATCTTGAGCGGCGATCCACCACGGGTATGGTCGTTCATCGTGACGATTTTTGGCGATTTGGCGCGCGAGGATGATCGCTATATTAGTTCGCGCACCCTAAACCGTTTGACCGCGGAAATCGGGGTCAAGCCTGAGGCAACCCGCGTTGCGCTGCATCGGTTGCGCAAAGAGGACTGGTTGGAAAGCGCCAAGATTGGGCGCGAAAGTCATTATCGCCTGACGAACAAGGGCCGTAAACTTAGCCAAGAGGCCGCGCCGCGCATTTATGGGGATACCTGTGATCGCCCGCTTTGGATGGCGCTCTATGAGCCCGCGTCCGCCGCACCTGATGGATTGCGCATTTTGTCGGGGATGTGTTTGGTTGCACAGGAACACAAGGGCGCAATGAACGTGCCGCTGGATCATCCTTTGCCCCAATGGATGGTGGATCGTTTAGTGGATCAAGACGTACGTAACGCTGCTAAAAATTTACATCGGCGTTTGCAAACGCTGTCGCAGATTTCCGACCTTTCTGATTTGGATCGGGTCGTTTTGCGATTGTCCATCGTTCATGAATGGCGCCGCATCATTTTGCGTGTGCCTGATGTGCCCGATCATGTTTTAGGGGATGGGATCGCACTGCGGGATTTACGGCAATCTGTTCAGCATTTGCTTGCCGTACTGTCGGATGTGTCGCTGGATCACGTTGATGGTATCTAGGGTGTGTGATTTAGGGTTGGATCATCAGGATTTGGATATCGGCGACATTCGTGCCTGTCGCACCTGTGATCAATAAATCATCCGAGGCTTGCAACGCGGCATAGCTGTCATTGTTTGCCAACAGCGCCGCAGGGTCCAAACCCGCATCTGTGATGCGTGGCCATGTGCCTGCATCCACAATCGCACCGGCCGCATCGGTTGGGCCATCGCGTCCGTCTGTTCCACCCGACAAAAAATGAACCGTTTGCGATGGATTACGCGCGTTCAGATGTTGTGCAACCAGGAGGGCCAATTCCTGATTGCGACCGCCGAGTCCATCCCCCCGCAGTTGGACGGTAGTTTCGCCCCCCCACACAATTGCGGTGGGTGCGCGGACGGGTAAGTGATTATCTAGAGCGGCGATAAATGTTTTTGCCGCCGTGCCGACATCCCCAACCAGGGGTTCATCTATCTCGATAACGTTAAAATCCGAACGCAGATGTGCGGCCGCCGCCTCGACACTTTGTCGATTGCTGCCGACCAAGGTGTTGGACGCATTTGGAAGGTCGTCGCTCACATCTGGCCCTTGTAGGTGGGTCTGAATAGATGTGGGCAAGGTGTCCCAAGCGCCAACTTGTTGGAGGCGTTTGCGTGCGGATGTTTTTGTGCCCAGTGGGGCAACCGTTGGACCGCTTGCGATGGCGCGCAAATCATTACCCACAACATCCGAAAGGATATAGGCCGATACAGGCGCAGGTGCCGCTTGACGCAGTAAACCGCCGCCCTTTAATGTCGAGACCTGCTGGCGGATCATGTTCATTTCGACGATATCCAACCCACTGGCCAGAAGTGCAGCGTTCAGTGCCTGTTTATCCGCTAGGCTGATGCCCTGTGCAGGTGCAGGCAACAGGGCAGAGGCCCCGCCTGAAATAAGGGCAATGACATGATCATCTGCTGTCGTGTGAGCCAAAACTTCAGCGATTTTTTGCGTGGCGTCCAGCCCAACATCGTCGGGAATTGGATGGCCGCTGTTGAAAAAGGGGATGTTTTCAATGCGACCTTGGTTTTCTTTATGCGTGACACAGAGGGCCTCGATGTCTTGTCCCAAATGCGTCATTGCACCGCTCAGCATCGCAGGCGCCGCTTTGCCCGCTGCAATAACAATCACACGGCCATTCGTGTTGTGTGGCAGGGCGGTCATATGACGCGCGACTGCGGCCTCGGGATCGGCCTGATCAATCGCTGCCTGAAATGCTGATCGAAGTGCGTTCTTGGGATTGCGTGTCATATGGGGTCGCCGTGTTATTCAGTTTTCGCAAAGCTAGCAATGCGCGAACTGAACCACAAGGCGGCGATGTCGTTTTGAATATATGGCCACCCCGCATTTCGGGGTGGCCATCGTAATTTTAGGACCGTTTGCCAAACCACATGCGTGAAAATAGCCCGTCCTTTAGCCAATATTGATGATATAGTGAGGCAACCACATGCCCAATGACCACAAGGAATAGGATTGGGCCCCGCAATTAGGCCAACGGTCATATGTATCCGCAATGCATCAATTTTTCCTGGATCTTAATTGGGCGTATATTCCAGCACAAATTGACCCGAGGTCCATGCCATAACAATTGAAACAAGCATGACCTATTGGATCACGGCCACGATTGGATGATATCGTTTCATAACAGTATCCTTATCTTTTATAGTTCCAAGAAGCGGCGCACAAAATCGTTATAAAAAACACAGTACTAAAATTAAACATCGCCCTTGAACTACAGAGGGGTTTGTACATCTATACTGTCAAGGAAGGCGGAGCAGTTCCTTCGCAAATAGTGACATTTAAGTACCAAGTTATTTGGGTCAACAGAAAGGAGAGATTGCATGGCGTTGCCAAAAACACCCTCGTTCCGATTGGACGGAAAAACGGCATTGATCACAGGGGCCAGTTCGGGGATTGGACGTGCCGCCGCTGTGGCATTGGCCGAAGCGGGTGCGTATGTCACGGTTGCCGCACGCCGTGCAGGTGCATTGGATCAACTGGTCACCGAATTACAGGATGCAGGCCATAGCGCACGCGTACAGGTTATGGATGTGGCCAATATTCCAGAAACCCAGAAGTTGGTCGCCGATTTAGGTCCTTTTGATGTTTTGTTGAATTCTGCGGGCCTTGCGCGGCATTCTGCTGCAGTTGACACCAATGAACCAGATTTCGACGCGGTTTCGGATTTAAACATCAAAGGCGCCTATTTCCTCACCCAAGCTGTTGCAAAGGGATTGATCGCAGTCGGCCGCAGCGGATCATTGATGAATATTTCATCCCAGATGGCACATGTGGGCGGCACTGATCGCGCGGTCTATTGTGCGACCAAACATGCCGTTGAAGGTTTCACCAAGGCGATGGCGATTGAATTTGGCAAACACGACATTCGCGTCAATACAATTTGTCCGACATTCATCCTGACCGAACTTACACAGGCCACATTTAATGATCCTGAAAAGCGGGCCTGGGTCGAACGTCAAATCAAGTTAAACCGCGTTGGTCGGGTTGAGGATATCATGGGCGCTGCCGTATTTTTGGCAAGCGATGCGGCGGCAATGATCACGGGCGCATCATTATTAGTGGATGGCGGTTGGACCGCTGAATAAGGCTGGGATGCCAGCAGGAAGAGGAGGTTCATTATGACAGAGAATTCAGAATACGTTCCACCCGAGGTTTGGACATGGGAACAACCCAATGGCGGGACCTTCGCCAGCACAAACCGCCCTATCGCAGGGGCCACACATGACGCCGAATTGCCACGGGGCAAACATCCGTTTCAGCTCTATTCCATGGGCACACCCAATGGTGTCAAAGTCACCGTGATGTTTGAAGAACTGCTGACAGCAGGTCACGCGGGCGCGGAATATGACGCCTGGTTGATCAGCATCGGCAAAGGCGACCAGTTCGGCAGCGGGTTTGTGGACATCAATCCAAACTCAAAAATTCCTGCTTTGGTGGATTATTCGGGGGATGCCCCGCTGCGCATATTTGAGTCTGGGTCAATATTGGTCCATTTGGCCGAAAAGTTTGGGGCGTTTTTGCCAACGAATTTGGCCGCACGCACTGAATGCATGAATTGGCTGTTCTGGCAAATGGGTAGCGCGCCGTATTTGGGTGGTGGGTTTGGCCATTTCTATTCCTATGCCCCCTATAAAATGGAATATCCCATTGATCGTTTTTCCATGGAAGTCAAACGTCAGTTGGATGTTTTGGACAGACATTTGGCCGAAAACCCCTTTATTGCGGGGGATGAATACACCATCGCGGATATGGCGATTTTCCCTTGGTACGGTAATTTGGCACTGGGGCGTCAGTATAATGCAGGCGAATTTTTGGATGTTGCATCCTATAAAAACGTCGTTGCATGGGCCGAAAACTTGGATGCGCGTCCCGCTGTAAAACGGGGTCGGATGGTCAATCGAACATCGGGTGAACCGCATGAACAACTGCGGGAACGTCACGATGCATCCGATTTTGACACAAAGACGCAGGATAAAATCGGTTAGATTGACCCAAGGCATGTTGGTTTGGACCAAGTATGACGGATACCAACCAGTGCGCTGGATCGGCATGCGCCAAATGTCAAAAACCGATCTAGAAGCACATGCAAATGTACGCTCAATTCGGATCAAGGCCGGTGCGCTTGGGCAAAATATGCCGGAACGTGATCTAACTGTCTCGCCTCAGCACCGAATCCTCGTGAATTCAAAGCTGGCACGTCGTTTATATGGCGAGGATGAGGTGTTGGTCGCTGCCAAACATCTTCTTCAAGTCGAGGGAGTTGATGTTTAACTGGACACGGACAGTGTTACCTATGTACGCTTCCTCTTTGATCGGCATCAGATTGTGGAATCAGAAGGGGCAGAGACAGAATCACTGTTCACAGTTCCAGAAGCACTGAAAACAGCTGATTCTGCGGCGCGGGTCTTAATTTTGCACCTATTCCCAGAGCTGGCGAGCATAGATTATAACCGTTTTGCCTGATCCTGTGCGCCCAATTCTATCGGGACGTCAGGGACGCAAGCTTGCAAATCGCCACGCGAACAACAAAAAGCATTTGGCGCAGTAATGTTTCGCGCAAATAAACAAGGGGCCGTCCATTTGGGCGGTCCTTTTCTGTGGATAACTCCCATATTTTGTGGATAAAATTCAGTCACCCACTAATGCCGAATAGGGCGCTATAATTTTTTTACGATCTATGGCACTTTTTTGTATTTTAGGGGTTGCGGGTGTTCTGAGTTGAGTTTAGAAGCCCCTCTACCGACGCTGTTGAGGCGTTGGGGTCGGGAACGGCGGTTATTGAGGCCAAGGTTTTCGGGACATAATCAGAGAGCATCGAGCGGTTGCGTCGGAAGTTGAATTGTGACGCGGTCGTTTGGTTTTGTCTGGTGACGTTATTTGACAATATGGAACACTGAAGAGATATGTGGGCAGTTTGGTTCAGATCGATGGATCAACTTTGCACATATCGCGCTACTAGAGAGAGATCTCGATGATGTAGTGTCAGCTTCACTGTTTGTCGGCTTTCGGTAACTTTGGTTACTGATGCAACAAACAGTTTTGATTGGTTTGAACAGCCGATCAAGTGATGTGCAGAGGTTCGAACGTCAAGGATAAGCTGGTAACAGCTTTTCAACTTGAGAGTTTGATCCTGGCTCAGAACGAACGCTGGCGGCAGGCCTAACACATGCAAGTCGAGCGCGCCTTCGGGTGAGCGGCGGACGGGTTAGTAACGCGTGGGAACGTGCCCTTCTCTACGGAATAGCCTCTGGAAACGGAGAGTAATACCGTATACGCCCTTTGGGGGAAAGATTTATCGGAGAAGGATCGGCCCGCGTTAGATTAGGTAGTTGGTGGGGTAACGGCCTACCAAGCCTACGATCTATAGCTGGTTTTAGAGGATGATCAGCAACACTGGGACTGAGACACGGCCCAGACTCCTACGGGAGGCAGCAGTGGGGAATCTTAGACAATGGGGGCAACCCTGAT
>Ga0213867_1000006_pt1:0-20000 | contig 114839 bp, 112 predicted proteins | sample PICome_12_FD_160120 | JGI IMG/M metagenome (GOLD analysis project Ga0213867, IMG submission 160120) | Coastal seawater microbial communities near Pivers Island, North Carolina, United States - PICO540 | ecosystem: Environmental > Aquatic > Marine > Coastal | place: USA: North Carolina... | reverse complement strand
CTAGCAAGCTTAAGCCGTTAGGTGTAGGCGCAGCGAAAGCGAGTCTTAATAGGGCGCATGAGTTAGATGGATCAGACCCGAAACCGAGTGATCTAGGCATGACCAGGATGAAGATAAGGTAACACTTATTGGAGGTCCGAACCCACACCTGTTGAAAAAGGTCGGGATGAGTTGTGCCTAGGGGTGAAAGGCCAATCAAACTCGGAGATAGCTGGTTCTCCGCGAAATCTATTTAGGTAGAGCGTCATCCGAATACCCCGGGGGGTAGAGCACTGGATGGGTAATGGGGCCCCACAGGCTTACTGATCCTAACCAAACTCCGAATACCCGGGAGTACTAGATGGCAGACACACTGCGGGTGCTAACGCCCGTAGTGGAGAGGGAAACAACCCTGACCGACAGTTAAGGCCCCCAATTCATGGCTAAGTGGGAAAGCAGGTGGGACGACCAAAACAACCAGGAGGTTGGCTTAGAAGCAGCCATCCTTTAAAGATAGCGTAACAGCTCACTGGTCTAAATAAGTTGTCCTGCGGCGAAGATGTAACGGGGCTCAAGCCATGAGCCGAAACTTCGGACGCGAGTAATCGCGTGGTAGCGGAGCGTAGTGTGAAATAGCACCACGCCTCTTTAGCAATTCTTTTGAATTGCCTTGGAGGCTTAGGTGCTTTCTGTGAAGCCGGGCTGTAAGGCATCCGGTGGAGAGATCACTAGTGAGAATGATGACATGAGTAGCGACAAAGAGTGTGAGAGACACTCTCGCCGAAAGTCCAAGGGTTCCTGCTTAAAGCTAATCTGAGCAGGGTAAGCCGGCCCCTAAGTCGAGGCAGAAATGCGTAGACGATGGGAACTAGGTTAATATTCCTAGGCCAGGAGGATGTGACGGATCATGAAGGTTGTTCACCCTTATTGGATTGGGTGGGCCGCTAATTGGTTCCTGGAAATAGCCCTCCATTAGACCGTACCCTAAACCGACACAGGTGGACTGGTAGAGCATACCAAGGCGCTTGAGAGAACTATGTTGAAGGAACTCGGCAAAATACCTCCGTAAGTTCGCGAGAAGGAGGCCCGGTTCCTAGGCAACTAGGGGCTGGGGGCACAAACCAGGGGGTGGCGACTGTTTACTAAAAACACAGGGCTCTGCGAAGTCGCAAGACGACGTATAGGGTCTGACGCCTGCCCGGTGCCTGAAGGTTAAAAGGAGGGGTGAGAGCTCCGAATTGAAGCCCAGGTAAACGGCGGCCGTAACTATAACGGTCCTAAGGTAGCGAAATTCCTTGTCGGGTAAGTTCCGACCTGCACGAATGGCGTAACGACTTCCCCGCTGTCTCCAATGTAGACTCAGCGAAATTGAATTGCCTGTCAAGATGCAGGCTTCCCGCGGTTAGACGGAAAGACCCCGTGCACCTTTACTACAGCTTCGCACTGGCATCAGAATTGTGATGTGCAGGATAGGTGGTGGGCTTTGAAACCGGAACGCCAGTTTCGGTGGAGCCTCCCTTGAGATACCACCCTTCGCACTTTTGATGTCTAACCGCGGTCCGTTATCCGGATCCGGGACCCTGCGTGGCGGGTAGTTTGACTGGGGCGGTCGCCTCCTAAAGAGTAACGGAGGCGCGCGAAGGTTGGCTCAGAGCGGTCGGAAATCGCTCGTTGAGTGCAATGGCAGAAGCCAGCCTGACTGCGAGACTGACAAGTCGAGCAGAGACGAAAGTCGGCCATAGTGATCCGGTGGTCCCGAGTGGAAGGGCCATCGCTCAACGGATAAAAGGTACGCCGGGGATAACAGGCTGATACTGCCCAAGAGTCCATATCGACGGCAGTGTTTGGCACCTCGATGTCGGCTCATCTCATCCTGGGGCTGGAGCAGGTCCCAAGGGTACGGCTGTTCGCCGTTTAAAGAGGTACGTGAGCTGGGTTTAGAACGTCGTGAGACAGTTCGGTCCCTATCTGCCGTGGGTGTAGGATACTTGAGAGGAGTTGCCCCTAGTACGAGAGGACCGGGGTGAACGATCCACTGGTGGACCTGTTGTTGCGCCAGCAGCAGTGCAGGGTAGCTATGATCGGACAGGATAACCGCTGAAGGCATCTAAGCGGGAAGCCCCCCTCAAAACAAGGTATCCCTGAGGGCCGTGGAAGACCACCACGTCGATAGGCCGGAGATGTAAGCATGGTAACATGTTCAGTTGACCGGTACTAATGGCCCGATAGGCTTGATTTGAACCAGTAATAGTCAGACTATTACAATCCAATCAAAGTCATACATAAAACACTGACTTGGACTGATGTTATTTATTCGGTTTGGTGGCCATAGCACGAGTGAAACACCCGGATCCTTTCCGAACCCGGCCGTTAAGCACCGTCGCGCTGATGGTACTGCATCTTAAGGTGTGGGAGAGTAAGTCACCGCCAAACCTAATAAATAACATCAACGTATCTCTCTACGATGACATAACACTCATGACGCGGGATGGAGCAGCCCGCTCAACTGGTCGAACCCTCCACTGGAGGCTTCTTAAACCAGCTTCGCCTCGTCAGGCGCATAACCTGACTAAGCAATATGCTCCAAAGGACGCGGGATGGAGCAGCCCGGTAGCTCGTCAGGCTCATAACCTGAAGGTCGCAGGTTCAAATCCTGCTCCCGCAACCAAAATTAAGAAAATACATACAGCGACTTAAGGTCAATAAGGTTTAACGTGCCATCGGGCGCCCTGGAAACATTGCCGCGTTCATTGCTACGTTAGAATTACGTAAAAAACCCCTTGCTTCGAACCCCGCCTCTTCTTGTAGATGGAACAGGCCCTCGACAATATCGCCGCGATTGTCCGTGCGGCGGGGTGCGATGTGACGGATGTTGGAAGGCTAACGAGGTTTGTTACCGACAAAACGGAATACCTCGCTTATAAATGCGAGGTTGGCAAAGCCTATCAACGTGTGTTGGGCAAACCTTTTCCTGCGATGTCGCTGGTCATTGTGAATGATCTTATCGAGGACGAGGCCCTCGTCGAATTTGAGACGACCGCATATATCGCGCAGGATTAAGTTAATGCGTGCAAGGAGCGGAACCAGAAATTTTGCCAAGGACAACCGCCGCAAGCAGACCGTTCCCTGAGAGATAGCCGCTATCTTGTTTTCCAGAAACACCACAGGCCGCACCGCCGCCTGCATAGAGGTTTTCGATAGCAGAGCCGTCATTGCGCACAACTTGTGCCCGTGTATTGATAGCAAGGCCACCTTGTGTGTGAAAGAGTGCACCCGTCACTTTCACACCACAAAACGGTGCGGTAAGTTGTGTGTCTCCAAAGGTGCGACCAAACTGATCCTGTTGCCCCCATGGGAGAGCGTGCACTGTGTGAGTAAGCGCCTCTGAAGGAAGCCCAAGATACTCTGCAAGCCTCTCTAAGGTGTCGGCGGTTTTAATTGCACCAACCTCTTCGGCACGTTTAAAGTCCTCGAATTGGCGCGCGATTGCGGCAATACGAGCGTCAAAAACTGCAAATGCTTGGCCATCATGTTGGCTAAGGACAGCGCGTGCTGCCTCGGAATATCCTTGGGCTTCGTTCCAAAAACGGTGGCCTGCGGTGTTGACCTGAATACCCCCTTCGGTGATCACCGCCCAAGTGATTAGGATCCCATGCGGGTGGGCAACATTTCCGTGCCCCTGATATGCCCCCAAATGTTTGAGCTGCGCATCAAGCCCGTTTGCCCAGTCTATCGCTTCGCCTTGGTTGCCATCATGCCCGAACCAAAGCGCATCATGGATGTCTGGCATATGCTGTGCAACAAGCGCACGATTGCCGCCAAAACCGTTGCAAGCGAGGATCAGTTTTTGACACGCGATTGTCTCAGACCGACCATCTGGTCCTAGCACACTCGCACCAGTGATCTTATGTCCATCAAAATAAAGATGCTGCGCGTGGCGCTCGCAAATGATATCAATCTCTGCAGTTTCACAGGCGGTGCGCAGCGCATCAATCAATTCCGCCCCAGATCGGGTTGGCAAGCCGTGCATCCGTCGATGGCTATGCCCGGGATAGTCAAAATCGGTCACAACCGAGAACGCAAGGTCATGCGTCTCTTCAAGCCATTCAATGACCTTTCCCGCGTTTTCAGCTAAGAGATCAACGATCGCTTGATCATTTTCGTTTTTAGCTTTGTGTTGGATGTCGGCCGCAAAAATTTCGGGGCTATCCGTTATCCCGGCCTCGTGTTGAAATTTGGTGCCTGCGGCGGGAATTAAACCTGCAGAGAGTGCCGTTGATCCGCGCGGGATGACGTCCCGTTCAACTACCAATACGCTCTGCCCCTGTTCATGCGCCGCAAGCGACGCCACCAATCCGCAGGCCCCCGCGCCAATGATAAGTGTATCACATTGAATATCATAACCCTCTAGAGGGGAGCGAACCTCAATCGGATTTTGGGTCATATTTAGCGCCTTTCGCGAGCATGTCATTTGTGCCCAAAACTTCATTCAATCCGTTAAAATCGAACATTCTATCGGCAAATGGTTTATTGCTCCCGCTTTTGTAGAGGCTGCCGTAATAGGCTTGGGCCGTATGCGCAAGCGCCCGTACGATGCCCCCTGGGAAAATCACAATCGAAAAACCTAGGTCTTCGAAATGTTGCGCCCCTGAAATAGGAGTTGCGCCGCCTTCGACCATATTAACCAAAAGGGGGACTTTGCTGCCAAATTCACGGGTGATTTCGGTGAGTTGCTCTTCTGTTTGCGGCGCTTCGATAAAGAGGACATCTGCCCCAGCTTCTAAATAGGCGCCCGCACGGTCTATGGCGGCATTAAACCCTTCAACCGCCACTGCGTCAGTGCGTGCAATAATCAGCGTCTCTTCCGAGGCACGCGCATCGACCATCGCGGCGACTTTGCCAGCCATTTCATGTTTCGCGATCAGAGATTTATCGGATAAATGACCACATCGCTTTGGAAATGTTTGATCCTCTACTTGAAGTGCAGAGGCCCCCGCGCGTTCATAAAGGCGCATGGTGCGTTGTGCATTGAGGGCGTTGCCAAACCCTGTATCGGCATCAATGATCACAGGCAGAGCAGTTCGGTCTGCAATCAATGTCATTGTATCGGCCATTTCGCTGGCGGTGCTCAGGCCAATATCAGGACGGCCAAGGCGGGTATACGCCACGGCCGCGCCGCTGAGATAGAGCGCTTCAAACCCTGCGTGTTCAGCCAACGACGCCGTGAGACCGTCATAGACCCCTGGCGCAACAAGGATTTCCTTTTGTTGAAGTCTTGCTTTGAGTGTCATGCAGCGCCTCCAATCCAGTCAAGCGCACGCGCGGAGTCCATTTGATGTGTCACCGTCCCGAGCGAAACAAGTGTTGCCTCATGCACCTCTTGGCTAAATGCCGCGCAGCCATCGGTTAGCATAACTGTTTCTATGTTGCGCAGATGCGCGTCGCGCAATGTCGATGCAACACCACCGTTCGTTACAATTCCACCCACAATAAGATGCTCTACCCCAATCGCGCGCATGATATATTCAAGCCGCGTTTGATAGAACGCGGAGTAGGCGACCTTTTCGATCACGAAATCTGCTGGAAAGAGCGTATCCACCAAGGTGTGGCCAAAGCTGTTTGGCGCAAAATCGCCTTTTGCCAAGAATGGCCGCAGTTTCCTAAGATGTGGCGCGATGAGGGGCTCTCCGTTTTTATCAGGGACAAGGGTGAATTGAGCGGAAAAATAATATCCGCCCTTGTCACGCAACGCTTGAACAAGGGGGGCGATCCGTTCTGGAAGCGCGGCAATGCTCTGCGCCGTTTGATCCGCGCGTCCATAGGCGCCTTCTGGATGGATAAAATCGTTTTGCAGATCGATTGTCAGCAGAGCCGTCCGTGACAAGTCCCACGTTTCTGGTGCGCTCATTTTACATCCCCTATCCGTTCAATAATGGTGTTTCCAAACCGATCAACGCGCCCTTGCAGGCCGGGCTCAATAAGGACAGTTGTATCCGGTTGTTCTAGGATTACTGGACCGTCGATCACCGTGCCTATTGGCAGAGACAGACGCTCGTATATCGCCGTTTCTTCCCATTGCCCGGCAAAATGCACCGGTCTTGTTGCTTTTGGAGACACAGGATCACTGTTCGTTGGTGCAAGCGTTTCAAGATCAAACTTTGGCCGCTTGCCTGTGACTGCACTGCGCAAATTCAGGATTCGGCGCACACCGTTTTTCAACAGACGCCCAAAGGCTTGGGTATAGGCCGCATCAAACGCAGCATTGATCGTATCGTGATCAGGGGGAACAAAGTAGCCATTCTGATCAAACGCCACCTCAATCGGAACAGAGACTGTGTGCGTTTGTCCGATATAGGCCATGTCAAATTCAAATGTGACCAGCCGATCTTCAAACTGCGTACGCGCTGCATCCAACAGCGCCATACCTTGATCGCGATGGCTCTGCATAAATGCCTTTAACGCTTTAAGATCGATATGATCTACGAGAGAGTTCAATGTTTGGACAAAGTCTTGGCGCATATCCGCGATCACGCACCCCATCGCAGAGGTCACCCCAGGATAGCGCGGAACGATCGCACGGGCGATCCCAACCTCGTCCAACATCGCACCAGCATGAAGCGCACCGCCGCCCCCAAAGGGCATAAATGCAAAACGTTTGGGGTCAAATCCACGCTCGATACTCACAAGACGAATGGCCCCTGCCATACGAGAGTTTGCCACACGTAAAATGGCCTCGGCCGCAGCAAGAGTATCGAGGCCAAGCGCTTCGCCCACATGTGTATCAATCGCCCGCTTTGCCGCCTCGACGTCAAGCCGTTCAAGCTTGCCCCCAATAGGGTTGTCAGGATCAATACGCCCGAGAACAACATTCGCATCTGTAACAGTAGGGCGATCATTCCCAAGACCGTAGGCAACAGGACCGGGATCTGAGCCCGCGCTTTCTGGTCCGATGTTCAAAAGGCCGCCCTTATCAACCCACGCGATGGATCCACCACCAGCCCCGATTGTGGTGATTTCGATCATTGGCGTTCGCACGACCATTCCAAAATCAATCGAGGTTTGCGCCGAGAGCATAGATTGACCGTTTGCAATCAGAGAGACGTCAAAACTTGTTCCACCCATATCGCCGGTGATAATGTTATCAAACCCCGCACTCGAGGCGATATAGCCTGCGGCAATAACCCCTGCCGCTGGACCCGAAAGTGCCGTGCGAACTGGATGTTTACTCGCCGTGTCCACCGCCATAACGCCGCCGTTTGATTGTACGACCATGAACTCGCCATCAAACCCACCCGATTTCAGTGCTTTTTCAAGACGGCCCAAATACCCTGAGACTTCGGGTTGCAAATAGGCATTCAGAGCTGTTGTCGAAAACCGCTCAAATTCGCGAATTTCTGGGAGGATTTCGTGTGAAGCCGAGACATGTTCATTCGGCCAAATCTCACGAATGACCTCTAGAGCTGCGATTTCATTTTTAGGGTTCGCATAAGAGTTTGCGAACAAGATCGCAATGGCAAGACATCCTGCGTCACGAAGCTTTTCAGCGGCCTGTTTGACCGCACCGAGATCAACGGCTGTGTATATTGTGCCATCTGCCAATGTTCTCTCTGGAACTTCAAGACGCTGAGAGCGTGCCACCACAGGATCAAAATTCCCACGAAGCCCCCATGTGCGTGGGCGATCGCGGCGGCGCATCTCGAGAACGTCGCGCAGGCCTTGCGTACAGATCACACCGATCTTGGCCCCCTTGCGTTCTAATAGGGCGTTTGTGCCTGCTGTTGTGCCATGAACAACCACAGCAATCTGAGACAAATCAGATACGCGCTGTTGGATACCGTTCAAAAACCCACCCGATTGATCAGGACGTGTCGTGGGCACTTTGGCAACCTCTGCGGTGCCATTTGCTTCATCCAGAATGAAGACATCGGTAAAGGTGCCACCAACATCGACACCAATCATTTTACTGTTCATGACTGTGCCTCCCGCCATGCTGTGCCATAGGTTTCATCGGCGTTTACCGCACTTAACAATCCACTTGCTACGTCCTGTGCCACCGCAAGAGGTGCGCGTTCTGATGTTGGGCCATAGCCCCCACCGCCCGGCGTTTCGAGCCGTACAGCTTGGCCTTGTTTCAAACGTATTCCGCGAACTTTCGAGGCAAGCGGCGGTTTGTGCCAACCGTCATCTTGTTGATAACTGAACACATTAAGGGCCGCCTCTTCGCCCTCTGCAATGCCCTGCGGCGCATAGCGTCCGCGCTCACCGAACAAAAACGCCTCCGCGCCATTCTCTTCGAGAACTTCAATTTCATAGATGGCCCCCATGCCGCCACGATGTTTGCCCGGTCCCGCGCTCTCGGGGCGCAAGGCCCATTGGCGGAACATGATTGGGTAGGCGGCTTCGAGGATTTCCATAGGAGGGATGGTCGCCGTTGAAATCGGCGCATTGCCGTGATTAAGTCCATCCCCTTCAGGCGATCCACCGTGTCCGCCGCCATAGAAGCTAAACATCACCCAAGGTTTCCCGTCCTTGCGTTTGCCCGCGATAGAGAGCGCGTTGATCGTTCCATATGCATGGGCCACCACGCGATCCGGCGCTGCCTTGGAAAATGCCGAGAAAATCACGTCGATCATGCGCAAAATGGTTTCGGTATATCCGCCTGTTGGCGCAGGAAATTCTGCCGACAAAATCGAACCTTTGGGAACAATTACATCGATCGGGCGCATAACACCTGCATTTGCAGGGAGGTTTTGAAAGATATGTTTGATCGCGACATAAGCGGTTGCAACAGTTGTCGGAAGCGCAATGTTGACTGGACCTGCGCATTGTGGCGCGGACCCCGTGAAATCCAACGTCATCTGATCTCCTTGGATTTCAAGGGCAACTTTGATCGACAAAGGCGTATCCTCGATGCCGTCATTGTCAAGAAAGTCCTCGGCCTCCCAACGGCCATTTGGAAGGGCTTCAAGTTCAGAGCGCATTAGACGCTCGGCGCGATGCCCCAAGGCCACGAGCGCGGCGGAAACGGTCTCTGCGCCATATTCGTCAAGAAGCTCGTCCATCCGTTTAACACCAAGATCAAGCGCGCTGAGCTGGCCGTTTAAATCTCCCCTCGCGGATTGCGGCAAACGGGTGTTGCGCAACATGATGTCAATGATGTCTTGGTTGAATTTTCCCGCTCTTGCGAGCTTGACCGGAGGCAGAACAAACGCCTCTTGGAAAACATCTGTTGCAGCAGGGTTATAGTTCCCCGGCACAGCGCCGCCCATGTCATGCCAATGGCCCACAGAGGCTAGGTAACAAAAGAGTACCCCGTCACGAAAATACGGCCGAACAAGACGCATATCACTTAGGTGCGTGCCACCGATATGGGCATCGTTGAAGATATAGATATCCCCGTCTTCGAGGTCCCCATCGGCCGCCGCTTTTTCAATCACGGCCTTAACCGCAAAGGACATCACCCCAACGAAAATCGGCAAGCCGGATTTACCTTGCACCAAGGTATCGCCATTCACCGCATGATAGAGACCATGGCTGGCATCATGGGCCTCTGCAATAATCGGGTTAAAGGCTGCGCGGAAAAGAGTTGCGTCCATCTCGTCCGCAATTTGTTCCATCCGTCCAGCGAGAACGGACAGTGTAATTGGGTCAATCTCGCTCATGTGTTTGCCTTTGTTTCTGAGATGTCATTCCAAACGTCTTGTCGTCTGAGTTTGCCGTTTACGATTTCGAAACGGTCAATGAACCGAATATCCTTGAAAGCTGTCCCATTGGGCCATTCCCCAGAGAGTGTGCCACGGCAATAGACGATGGCGGCGTCCTCGGGACTTTGTAGTGCATCGAACCCATCATAGGTCTTGGTCACGAAGTTATAGCGTGGCTTTGCCCAATCGATGAGCTCTTGTAAAGACGTCATTGCAGCCGTTCCGGGGAAATACATTTTGAACCCCTCCCCAAGATACGACTGTGCCTTGGCCAAGTCGCGGGCTTCCATTGCACCAAGGTAGTCTTGAACTACTTTGCTTGGGTCCGCTTTGGCGGGGGCGGGTGTTCTTGTGGTGCGTCCGCGGTAATAATTTTCGCTTGGCAGATCGTGAATCATCACCGTCACCAGCTCAGAAGGTGCAGGGATTACGAATCGAATTGCGTCTGTGATGGATTCCCCAAGACGGCGTTTTTCATCGCTATTATAGCCTTCTATGACGTGCAAGTCGACGACGGGCATGCGGTCCTCCTCAAGGTTTGTCCTCTAACTAATACCAAATTTGTATTTTTGTTAACAAAAATTTGTATTTTAAAAAATACACTTACTTGATTTTGATAGAGACATCTTTAACAATGATGCCAAGCAAACAGGGAATCAGACTGTGAATCGGCAAAACGACGTGTCATTGCCAGAAGGAACAAAGGCACGAGGTGTCTACCTTGCGCTGCGCGATCAAATCATGAGTGGGCGTGTATCGGATGGGGAAACATTACCCACAGAACAACGCCTTGCAGAAAGTCATGGGGTGTCACGCGTCACCGTGCGCAAGGCGCTTGATGTTCTTGCTGATGCAGGGCTGATCAAACGCCGCGCAGGTAGTGGCACGACAGTTTGCGCCCCTGCGGACCATCAACGCACGGCGATGAACTTTAACACGCTGATGCCGCAGCTTGTCGAAATGGGAAACAAAACTACTGCGAGGCTCTTGTCCTTTGCTTATGAAACCTCTCCTGATTATGTGACCCGCGCGATGGGATGGGACACGCCGCAAATGGTGCAAGTCGCAACCCGTGTGCGTCAGGTTGACGAGACGCCGTTTTCCCACCTTACAACCTATGTTCCTGCGCACATTGCAAAGAATTACTCTGAAAATGATTTGGCAACACAGCCTTTGTTTAGCTTGCTAGAACGAAGCGGCGTTCAGATCGTGAACGCGCACCAAACAGTGTCGGCGACCCTTGCAGGGCCAGAGGTCGCGCTTGCGCTCGGGGTCGCCGTTGGATCGGCGCTTTTGTCGCTTGATCGGGTTGTACGGGATGTTGACGGAAGTGGGGTAGAGTACCTCTCTGCCCTTTATCGCCCTGACATGTTCCGCCTTGAAATGCCGTTGACGCGTGTTGGCCAACAGAATGAGCGTCATTGGGAGCCTGCGATTGGTCAAATGAACGGAGACGTGCAATGACACAACCGCGCACCTTGCTTGATAAACTTTGGGATGCGCATGAGATTTTGCGCCGCGACGATGGAGCCTCCTTGCTCTGGGTGGATCGCCACCTTGTGCATGAGGGATCGCATCACGCTTTTGCAAAGATTGGCCAAAAACAAATCCGCGTCAAAGAACCAAACCTCACCTTTGGTGTTTTGGATCACTACGTGCCAACCAACCGCGTTGGGATTCAAATTGCCCCCAGTATTCCACGCATGATGCAAACACTGCGCGATAATGCTGCGATGCATGGGTTTAAGCTGTTTGATCTGACCCACCAAAATCAGGGGATCGTTCACGTGATCGGACCTGAACTTGGACTGACGCTGCCAGGTTTGCTGGTGAACTGTGGCGATAGCCACACCTCAACGCATGGCGCCTTTGGGGCGCTTGCCTTTGGGATTGGCGCAACCGAAGTGGCGCATGTTCTTGCAACGCAGACCATTTGGCAGCGCAAACCACGTGCGATGCGGATCAAGGTCGAGGGCACTTTGGGGCCTTCTGTGACCGCAAAAGATATCGCGCTGAACTGGATCTCTTTGCTGGGTGCAGACGGTGCACGCGGACATGCGATTGAATACGCAGGCAGCACGATAGAAGCGCTGAGTATGGAAGGGCGCATGACCCTTTGTAATTTGTCGATTGAAGGAGGCGCGCGGTTTGGGATGATTGCACCCGATCAAACCACATTCGACTATGTGAAAAATCGTAGATACGCTCCACAGGGGCAAAAACTTGAAGAAGCGATTGAGGATTGGTCGGACCTAAAAAGCGATTCTGACGCATATTTTGATCGAGAAATCACATTGCGTGCGGAAGATATCGCTCCAACAGTTTCATGGGGAACCAGCCCAGAACAAGCTGTGCCCGTGACGGCAACTATTCCAGCACTCGAGAACCTAGAGGCGCCAAAAGCCGAAGCCGCGAAAGCCGCGCTCGAATACATGGGGCTTGAGGCGGGAAGACCGCTCATTGGGACACCTGTGGACCAGATCTTTATCGGCTCTTGTACCAATGGACGGATTGAAGATTTACGGGCTGCTGCCGAGGTTCTTCAAGGACGGCGTGCCGTCATCCCTGGTCTTATTTCGCCAGGGTCCTTAAAAATCAAAGCGATGGCAGAGTCTGAGGGTTTGGACAAAGTCTTCAAAGATGCTGGATTGGAATGGGCTGGCGCTGGCTGCTCGATGTGTGTCGGCATGAATGGAGATTTGGTTGCGGCGGGCAAACGCTGTGCCTCTTCAACCAATCGTAATTTTAGAGGTCGTCAAGGTAAAGGCGCACGCACGCACCTCATGTCGCCTGCAATGGTCGCAGCAGCAGCAGTGACTGGCACCATTTGTGACGTACGCGACTTGCTCTCAGGAAAGACAAATTGATGGGGGGATGGCGCCATCTCAAAGGGATTACAGCCTATTTGCCTAGGGCGAATGTAGACACGGATCAATTAATTCCAGCGCGTTTTATGTCTGCTCCTAGGTCAGAAGGATATGGCGATTATCTTTTATATGACCAACGCCGCGACGCCTATGGACAGCTTGATCCAAGTTTCCCGCTTAATACCGACAAGACCCCGAGCGTCCTAATCGCGCACCGCAATTTTGGCAGTGGTTCTTCACGAGAAGCGGCTGTGTATGCCTTGGTGGATGCTGGATTTCAGGCAGTGATTGCGCCAAGTTTTGGCGACATATTTTCGTCTAATGCGGTTAACAATGGACTTTTGCCATTGCGCTTGGATGAACAGGATCACGCAAAACTTGTCGTCTGCCATAAGGCGAAATCTGATCTGCCTACAGCAATCGATCTTGACACATGTCAATTGCGCCTTGGATCGTTTGAGTGCGTATTCACGCTTGATGAAACTTCGCGCTTAAAATTGATCAATGGCTGGGATGACATAGATATGACTCAGCAGCACCTTTCTAGCATCGAAGGATACATAGAGAGGGCTTGTAATATCACCCCTTGGGCATGGCCCAATGGGGTGAAGTAATCGCACCGCTTCTGGTGCAATTGGTGCAAAAAGTGCCGCAAACGAAAGAGGTTTTTGAACCTCTGTTAGAGGGAGAAGAGAAATGAAAATGAAACTATTAGGTGGGTTCCTCGCAGGAGCTACCTTGATCGCAGGGCTTGCCAAAGCCGAAGAAACGATTTCGGCAGTGCATGCGTTCCCTGAGACTCTTATCTACACCAAAAGCTTTTTGTCTTTTGTAGACAAGGTCAATGAAGCTGGTAAAGGTGTTGTACAAATTGATGTGCGTGGTGGTCCTGAAGCCATTGGTATGTTCCAACAGCCAGACGCGGTGCGTGATGGTATTGTGGACATGGTGTATACCCCCGGTTCATTCTACGCCGCCGCTCTGCCAGAGAAAGACGCATTGGTGGCGTCAAACCTGACAGCAGTCGAAACACGCCAAAATGGCGGTATCGCATTAATCGATGAAATTCATCAGCAAAAGATGGGTCTCAAATACCTTGGCTGGTTCGACAGTGGTGTATGCTACAACCTTTGGACACGCAACGAGCCAAAATTTGATGCGAACGGCAATCTCGAAGTTGAAGGCCTAAAGTTGCGGGGTAATAACGTGTATAATGCGTTCTTTACCAACTATCTTGGTGCGCAGGTGATCGACCTACCAACAGGGGAAGTTTATTCTGCCTTGCAACGCGGTGTGGTTGATGCAACAGGTTGGACGCAGATCGGATTAATTGATCTAAAATGGAACGAATTCCTGAACTATCGCATTGAACCATGCTTCTTCTCAACGGACCTTGGTGTAATTGTGAACAATGACAAGTGGAATTCGCTTTCAGAAGAAGCGCGCAAAATAGTTCAAGATGTTGCGGTGCAGCACGAAAAAGACAGCGTTATGGCCTTGCGTGCAAAACGCGATGAAGATTTTGCAGCTCTCGGAGCGGCCGGGATGAAAGTTGTGTCACTCGAAGGTGATGCTAAAGCAAATTACCTTGCAGCGGCGCGGGAAAAAACTTGGGAACGCATGAAGACCGTAATGGGCGAACAACCGGGAGGCACGGGCAATTATGATCGCTTGATTGAATTGTTCTATGACTTAAACGCAGCCAAGTAAAATAATTGGCCCACCTTTTAGGTGGGCCATTCTGCGAGGTTAGGGGATACAATGAATTCGCGCATTTATCTTGGCTTATTATATGGCCTTGCCGGCATGTCAGGGGCTTTGCTTGTGTGGCTCATGATATCAGTCATTCTATCGGTTTTCATGCGTAACATGGGGATGCAGCCCTTTGCCTGGCTTTTTACATCTGCAGAATACGGCCTGCTCTACATGACGATGTTTGGAGCACCTTGGCTTGTGCGAGAAAAAGGCCATGTGCACATCGAACTCCTCACCGCTACATTGCCTGAAACAGCCAGAAATATAGTAAGTCGCTGCGTCGCACTTGCTTGTGTTTTAATCTGTTTGATATTGGCTTGGAAAGGATTGGATCTGATGCTGACTAATATTGAGCGGAGCGATTATGACACGCGCGCCTATTATTTTCCGCGTTGGATTTTGACTATTTCATTTCCGATTAGCTTTAGTCTCATGGCTTTTGAATTTTCTCGTTTTGTCTTCGGGCAAGATATCATGCACACGGGTGAAGCTGGGATACACGAATGATGGAATGGTTCGAAGCACTTGCTGTACTCCTCGGTGTGATACTTGTTCTAATGGCGATTGGTATGCCCGTGGCGCTGGCATTTTTGGCAGCAAACATCCTCGGTGCTTGGGTATTTATGGGTGGTGAGCGGGGAGTTTCCCAACTTTTGAACAATGGGTTTGGTTCGCTGACAAAATATGCCTTGATGCCAATCCCTCTTTTTCTGTTGATGGGGGAAATATTCTTTTACACTGGACTTGGTGGGAGGATGTTTAATGCTATTGACAAGCTATTGGGAAAATTACCAGGGCGTTTGAGCTATGTCACTGTCCTCGGCGGAACCGCATTTTCGACGTTATCTGGATCGTCGATGGGATCAACTGCTTTGTTAGGGTCTTTGATGGTTCCAGAGATGTCGCGTCGCGGATATAAATCATACATGAGCATCGGCCCGATTTTGGGCACAGGCGGGCTTGCGATTATTATACCGCCATCTGCTTTAGCTGTTTTATTGGCAACATTGGCACAAATTGATGTCGCTGCACTTTTGCTTGCAGGCGTTATACCTGGTCTTATGCTCGCCGGATTTTATCTTGCAACGATTTGGTTGCAAACCAAAATTGATCCAAATGCCGCACCTGCCTATGAGGTGCAGTCTATGAGTTTAGCAGAAAAAATTGTCCTTTTATTTCGTGAAGTTTTACCGATGGTGGGGATCATGGTGGTGATTATTATTCTAATGATCGAAGGCTTTGTCACCCCCTCTGAAGCTGCTGCATTCGGGGCGCTTGGTGTTTTGCTCTTGGCTGCCATATTTAAATGTCTGACACTAGACGCTTTACGTAAATCTATAACAGGTGCGTTGCGTGTAACACTGATGGCTTACTTAATAGTGTTCGGTTCGGCCACCTTTAGCCAGCTATTAGCCTTTTCAGGAGCCTCGCGTGGGTTGGTGAAGTGGGCTACGTCATTCGACCTTGCTCCATTAGCTATGTTGATGATCATGTTTGCTGTCCTGCTTTTGCTTGGAATGTTTATGGAGCAAATTTCGATAATGCTGCTCACTGTGCCAATCTTCTTTCCTCTTGCCCAATCACTTGGTTTTGATCTTGTTTGGTTTGCTCTGATCATGTTGTTGTCATTAGAAATCAGCTTCACAACCCCGCCTTTCGGGTTGCTACTATTTGTTATGAAAGGGGTTGCCCCCTCTGGTACCACAATGCGCGAAATTTATACCTCTGCGTTCCCGTTTATAGGATGCTCTCTAGTGCTAGTTGCACTTTTGATTGCCTTTCCTAACCTAGCTCTTTGGCTTCCATCGCAATAAGCGATCATCTCGGGAGTTGAGTAAATAATCTTGGGCGCCCCCAAACCACTGTTTATCGGCATTCTTTCATGTTGATGACCATATCAGATACCATTCCTGTGGATTACGCTGTTGAGTTTATTTTACTCATGCTGCAGGTGCTGTCAGAATAAACCTCGTTGATCAGGTCAGTTGATATACTTAGAATACTAATTTGTGCTGACTTTAGTATCCTTTTTCTATTTCAAAACCTACTTTGAGTTCATTCAACTGGCAGCTAGAAATCATTAGAAGAAAGCATCGAGATTATTTCCTCGGGTACATTTAAACTTGTCGCTGTTGCAATGAGTTGTTCAACTGTACCAGAATCGAGAGGAATGCCATTTTTGCAACGGTCCATTGCGCAAAGCCTTTCTGGATCACCGGGCATAAGAACAGAGCCAAAGCCTTCAGCAGGTGGGGATGCTTTCACCCAGTCAATATATCTATCAATGTCAATTCCAAATTCTTTTGCCTCCCCAAAGACGTCTGGATCAATTAATATAGCCATCATATTGTTAATTATCCGATCAGAAACTTCGCGTTCAGGCAGATAAGCACCACCTCCGCTGAATGCGCCGCCTAAAATATCTCCGAGTAACGCAAGCCCAAAACCTTTATGCTGACCAAATGTGGTGAGAGATCCAGCTGGTTCTTGAAACATAACTGACGGGTCTGTTGTTGGATTGCCCTGTGGATCAATTACTGAACCCACTGGTACTTGTTTGCCACTCAATTTCGCTACGCGAGCTTTTCCCATCGCAATTGTGCTCGTCGCCATGTCCAATATAAACATAGGATTCTTCTCAGTGGCGGGGATCGCAGTACAATATGGATTTGTGACAAAGCGAGCATCACTACCACCATAGGGCGCTACGAGGGGTCTTTCGGATTGCACATTGGCGTAGATAATACAGATGAAACCTGCCATCGACGCCATCTCGCCCCAGTCGCCCAAACGTCCTAAATGAAAACTGTTGCGAAGCGATAGTACGGCAAAATGACTGGTCTTTGCGCGTTCTATTGCCATTTCCATTGCCTGATCCGCAATGACATGACCAAATCCTCGACCGCCATCTATTAGAAGAAACGGGCCTTTGTCGTTCACGATTTCAATTTCAGCGTTTGGGAGCAGTTGCCCTGATTCAATACCATCGACATAAGCTGGTATCATTCCGACACCGTGACTGTCGTGTCCGGTGACGTTTGCGGATACGAGCCGTGATGATACCCGTTCAGCCGCTGCTTGGTTCCTGCCAGCGTGTAATAGGATCGCGGTTGCTACCGCTGTGAGTGCATGGACAGGTATTCTCATGATCAGACCCTTTTTTATGGGAGTAGCTTGCAAATTTTCGCTTGAATGTGATCCTAAACCCTTGGTCGCAAACATCAATGTTGTTTGGCTTCAGACGGGTTTTGTCAAAATCCACGATATAGCTGAAGGCGGTCCGGTCTTTAGCCACGTAGCCTACGCGTAACCAATTCTCATTCCGCTATCACTGAGGAATGTTGAAGACCTTCTGCATGAATGAGGCTTCGATGTAAGCTATGAATTCGTTAGGTACTAGTTGGATAGATTGCACACCAACTTAATTGGTGAGCTGAATTAGTCTAACAATTTCTCAAAAACCTAAATTGCCTTTTGCAATGTTGGTATTTGAATAAATCCTGCTCCCGCAACCAAAATTAACTGCAAGATTACAATAATCTAACGCCATTGACGCGTTACCCCTCATCCAGCGACACAGAAATATTGCCGCGCTCAAAGCTACGTTAGGGTATACCTCGCTTATAAACGCTAGGTTCGCAAAGCCTATCAACGTGTGTTCCGCAAACTTTTTCCTGCGATGTTGCGGGTCATTGTGAATGATCTTATCGAGGACGAGGCCCTCGTCGAAATTGAGGCGACCGCATATATTGCGCAGAATTAAGTTAAGGCGTGCTGATCATTTTGGGCGGTTGCATGTGGGGGATCTATTGGCTCCCCTTGCGCCATCTTGAGGGATTAGGGTTCACGGGCGCCAGCGCGGGTATCGCGCTATATATCGGGTGCTTGGTTGTTTTGCTGCCCTTTACCCTACGCTTCGGTGCGATCATTCGAACCCACTGGCGCGTTCTATTGTTCAGCAGTTTGTTAACAGGCGCGGCCTTTAGCCTGTTCACAACGGCTCTTGCATTAACGGATGTGATCCGCGCAATCCTGCTCTTCTACCTAACGCCAGCATGGGGCACGATCTTGGGCCTGTTATTTTTAGGTGAACGTCTCGATCGGCCCCGTATCCTTGCGCTGCTCTCTGCGTTTGTCGGTTTGGCGGTCATTCTGGGCAGCAATGGGGGTATCCCGATCCCGCGCACCTCGGGGGATATTTTCGCCCTATTGTCAGGTATCTTTTGGGCTGTGGGGTCCATGGGGTTGTTAAAAGCGCATGAAATCCCCGCGCGGGTTCAGGTGATTGGTTTTTTCTTAGGCGCGCTGATGCTGTCACTGATCACCTTGGGAGTTATGCAGGGGCAGGGGCGCGTGCTTGTTTCAGTAACTTGGGATCCCACTGTGCTGGGGTATGTTTTGATCTACACACTTTATATGATCCCCATGGTGTTCCTGACAATTCTGCCTGCCACGGTTTTGCCACCCGCCCGCATCGGGGTGTTGTTGATGAGCGAGGTTGTCGTCGGTGCCATATCCGCAGCACTTCTTTCAGGAGAAATGTTCGGCGCGCGCGAAGCCTTGGGCACGCTGTTGATCATTGCAGCAGCACTGTTTGAAGTACTAGGGAAAAAACCTAAGAATGCGACCCAGTTTTAGGGGTCGAATTCATGAAAATACTATCGCGTCTTACCTGAAGGTTTTCGTTGCTTTCTGCATGGCCAGGATCAGGGCGTCACGCGGGGCACTTAGATTCTCATGGGCGGCATCGCGATGGAAACAATGACTAAATCTTGCTCGTATCTGTATCCAGATGGAAGAGGGTCGTTGGTCCCACGGCGGCCCAGCTTAGCCCAAACGGCCTTTTTCACATCCTCAAGGGTTACTGCACTATCGCGGACCAAACTGTTCGGAGCAACTTCTCCTGGAATGTTCAGAAATCTTGATCAGTCCGCCTAAAATTTGTACCAAATTATGACGCTTGAATGCTGATCCATTGGGCTTGTTTTACCCGTGACGGAAGTTTGCCCTCACGCTTGGGTGTCTTTCGTGCCTTTCACTGTTGTCACGACCTTTGCGGTTATCAACCTGCTGGTTGGTTTTATTGTGAAATCTATGCAAGATGCTCTTCACGAAGATGAACATGCCTAAGTTTTAGCCAATCGGGATGAGTTGATGTTGCGACCGGACGCGATTGATCGCTTTATTCAAGACTGTTTTCAGGAAGATGCCTTTTACAGATACGCGGACCCTTTGGCGGATGTAATCATTAACATGGCGGTCGAAGGGAATGGGTTTCCGTGGCACTTTGACACGAATAATTTTACTGTGACACTTGCCATACAAAATGCTGATGGTGGTGGTGCATTTGAATATGCACCTGGCATTCGCAAAGGGTCAGAAAACTTTTCCGAAGTCTGTCGCGTTCTTGATGGCACATCTGATTTAATCAATGTTCTGGAGTTGGAACCAGGTGATTTGCAACTCTTCAGAGGGCGCCATTCTCTTCATCGGGTGACGCCACTTATTGGAACCACCCCACGATATGTCGCGATTTTTTCTTATGTTGAACAGCCCGACATGGTTGGTAGCCCTGAACGCACAGAACAACTTTATGGACGTACATTGCCCATTCATTGGGAACGTGCCGGGAACCGCAAGGATGCCTACATTGATTAGCGTAATTTGATCACTGTTTTCCCGTGGTTTTTACCAT
>Ga0213867_1000004_pt1 | contig 152726 bp, 205 predicted proteins | sample PICome_12_FD_160120 | JGI IMG/M metagenome (GOLD analysis project Ga0213867, IMG submission 160120) | Coastal seawater microbial communities near Pivers Island, North Carolina, United States - PICO540 | ecosystem: Environmental > Aquatic > Marine > Coastal | place: USA: North Carolina... | reverse complement strand
GTGGGTAGGGCAAGTGCATTGTTGTATGATGGTCGTCCACATAGATTAGAGACAGACAACGACAAGAGAACAGAATCATACAACAAATTTATGACAGAATATAATGGTCTTGCACACTATCCTCAAAGAGAAGAGTTGTACCAGAACTTAGTTAACAATTACGAAATAGATGAAGATTATACGAAAGGCGAGAGAAAGAAGAAATGACAGTATTTAACAAGAAAAACGTAGATTTTACAAAGAACAAGATGTTCTTTGGCGAAGAATTAAACACTCAAAGATTTGATGAGTTCAAATATCCTATCTTTGACAAACTTACACAAAGACAATTAGGTTTCTTCTGGAGACCAGAAGAAGTATCACTACAAAAAGATAGAGCAGATTATCAACAGTTGACAGATGCACAGAAACACATCTTTACATCTAATTTGCGATATCAAACTTTACTAGACTCAGTTCAAGGAAGGGCACCATCCATAGCATTTCTACCTTTCGTGACTCTACCTGAACTTGAGTCTTGTATTATTACATGGGACTTTATGGAAACTATCCATAGTCGATCATACACTCACGTCATAAAGAATATCTATAGTAACCCTAGTGATATATTCGATACAATTATAGATGAACCAGCAATCGTTAAGAGAGCAGAAATGGTAACAGAGAAGTATGACCACTTTATCGAACTTGGTCGTAGACGATTACTAGGTCTCAAAGTAGATGATTATGAACTATACAAAGCATTGTACCTTGCATTGATATCAGTGAATATCTTAGAGGGTATTAGATTCTTTGTATCATTCGCATGTTCGTTTGGATTTGGTGAGTTGAAACTCATGGAAGGATCAGCAAAGATTATATCGTTCATTGCTAGAGACGAAGCACAGCATCTTGCCGTATCTCAACACATTCTAAAAGCATATAAAAATCAAGAGAACGACAAGTTAATGAATAAAGTTATGAAGGATTGTGAACCAGAAGTATACGACATGTACAGAGATGCAGTAGAGCAAGAGAAAGAATGGGCAGAGTTTCTATTCAAAGATGGTTCTATGATCGGGTTATCAGCACCTTTACTTGGACAATACGTCGAGTTCATTGCAAACAAAAGACTCAGAGCAATTGGACTTAATCCAATTTACGATATCAGTTCAACAAACAACCCACTACCTTGGACACAGCATTGGTTCAACAGTAGAGGATTACAAAACGCCCCACAAGAAACAGAGATTGAATCTTATGTTATAGGGGGGATTAAACAAGATGTCAATGACGACACATTTCAGGACTTTAAATTATGATGAAATGGTTTACACAATTTTTCGAACACCCTGAAGTAGAAGAAAAACCTAAAGTAATCGACGTAATGAAAGACGACGTTGACCCAGAAGAAGTAACAATAGAGAATGCATATAAGACTAGATGGATATGGTATCACACCATATTAGCAATACTAATTGCTATGACTAACTTAATCTTACTTGCAATCTTTTTATTGTTGGCAATTAAACTATAGGAGAATCATGGAATTAGGATTACTATTAGCAATTGCCCTTTTATCACTAGCAGGTATATATGGTTTGCTCGTTAGAAGTTTAGAGGGCACAAAAGGAATAACAAAACCATATAAAACGAAGGACGGCATTACTAGAACTGCCAAAAAATCTAGAGAGAGGTACATCATATGAAGAGTTACATTGCAGTAATATGTTTATTTATGGTAGGTCTTGTTGCAGGGACTTATCAGAACTTAGAGTACAAAGGGTACGAGAGAGTACATGGTTGTACAGGTGAATGTTACGCAGAGTATGTAGCACTTAATGGTACACCCGCACAGATAGAGCAAAAGAAAAGAGAACTTGCAAGTGTTGATGAGTTCAGTTCTATCAGAGGATTATGGGCAGGTTGTGCGGCATGTCATGGTCAAGAAGGACAAGGTATGGGGCCATTCCCTGCACTTGCTGGTAGAGATCAGACATATATAGTCCAAAGACTTGTACAGTACAAAAACAGAGAACAAGTTGGTGCTATGAGTAGTACTATGTGGGCCCAAGCAGGTATGCTATCTTCACAGGATATGGAAACACTAGGTAAATTTATTGAGGTAGAATTAAAATGATAGAGATTTTTGGTAAAACACAATGCCCCTTTTGTGATAAAGCAAAACAACTTTGTGAAAAAGAGGGTTTAGAATACACTTACAAACAGTTGGACACAGACTTTACGAGAGAAGAACTCTTCGAAGAGTTTCCAACTGCACGTACATTTCCACAGATCAGAGTCGATGGTAAAGCAATAGGTGGTTACGACAATCTATTAGAATACACTAGACACGGAGATGTCTGGGAAGACTAATGCGACGAATATATCTTTACTTGCCACCTGAGAAAGATCAGGACGTCATTTGTGAGAGATGGAAACATCTTTTTAAGATGATTGATCGAATGACATGCGAGGTAAGAGTATACGAAGCAGGATTAGACTTTGCTAAAGTAGATGCAAAGTATGATCTCCCATATGCAGTAGACTGCCCACCCAATTCAGATAAGTTTAAGAAACAGTCATTTGAATCTATGTGGAAAAAGTTCATAGTCAACACTGGTAAAGCAGAAGACGACTATATTCCAAAATATGATTGATCAGGTTTGGAAGAGAATCTCACCATCTAACAACGTATACTATTTTGATGGTACAGAGAAGATAGACATTCGTATATGTCCAAAGAATGCCCTATCTACAATCAAAGATGCCCATATGTTGACTAGGGGCAAAAAACTTAATGCAACAGATAGATTGATCGATGTTGAGACTCATGCAGATCGTATCAATCCACCATTTAGAAAGGGTTCGATGAGAATAACAATCAAGAGAGACCCTGTAGAAAGATTTCTATCAGCAATAAGATGGTTACATGCGAATCACCCCTTTACGTATGACATCGATGAGACAATAGAACTTCTACAAAATGGTAAACTAGCATACGAACCACATTTCTTTTCGCAGAGTTATTATCTAGGAGAGACATGTGAATATGATGCTATATACACCATGGACAACATACGAGATTTACTCAATAAGTTGTACTATAACCATGGAATGACTAGAGATTATGGAGCATTTGTAGGATTACATAGCAACAGAACTAGTCAGTTTAAGATGTTCAGTAAGATTACAGAACAGCAACGTAACAAAATCGAAGACTTATATTCGATTGACTATCAGAGAGGTTGGAAAATTGATTAATATCAGATTTTTTTGTGATGAATGTGACAGAGAATACGATATCACACAGGTAGATGAAGAGTTAGAGCATCAGGAAGATGTCAAACTGAGAGTTTGCCCGTTTTGTGAGACAAAAGTGACAGATTTTTACGATATTCCCGACGAATAACTTGACAATAACCCACTATTTTATGTAATATATGACTAAATCATTGCAAAGAGAACCATATCCAATGCTTGACATAGCAATCAAGGGTAGAATTCGTGAAAAAAGACGTATAAACACATATGTGAAGTCAGTAATGGCGTACTTATCCCCACGATTACGTAGAGATATAAGCATAGAACTAAATGTTATAAACAGATGTGATGGTGATGCCTATGCTCTATGTTGGGGTGATAAGAATGAAGTCTTTATTGAACTAGCACGGTGTTCTCGTGGTCATAGATTCACACTAGATGAAATGATGCTCAATCTAGCACATGAATTAGTACATGCAAAGCAATTCATAACAGGTCAATTATCACCAGTTCGTATGAATTGGAAGACAAAAGACTACACAAAAACCCCTTACTCAAGGCAACCTTGGGAACTCGAAGCATATCGCAAAGAAGAGAAACTATTTAAAATATTCTGGGAATAACCTTGACAATGGGTTGCATTTTTTCATATACTAGTAGTATGAAAAAAGTAAGAATAAAAGGTTTTCCAATCATAGACGGTCAAGTTAAAGACGGTGCTATTATTGATATACCTATACCTTCGATATTGAATGACCTTGCTCTTAGCAATGATGGTGATGATTGGGACTTGATGTGTTCTAAATTGCCCTCTCATGGATTTATGAACCCGATTGGTAAAATGTCAATCAGTCATATATCTGTAGATGGTGGTAAAAGTTGGAGAGTATTTCACTAATGGTTATAATCTTTGACGTTGATGGTACAATAGCAGATGTTGAACACAGAAGACATCATGTTAACGGCACGTCTAAAAAGAACTGGAAAGCATTCAAGCAAGAGACTGTAAACGATACACCTATTCAATGGGTATGTGACATTGCAAAGAGACATATTGCTCTTGGTGACAGTGTTGCATTTTTCAGTGCAAGAAACGAATCGCAAAGAGACGTTACAGAAAAGCAAATTTCAGAGTGGATCGGTCATGGTCACAAGGGTGTCTTTTTGAGACCTGATGGTGACTTCAGATGCGATGCCGAATTTAAACTAGAACTAGCAAACAAGTTTGAAGAACTTGGTGGTAAGATCGACCTTGTGTTCGACGACAGAAACAAAGTTGTTGACATGTGGAGATCACGAGGTACTACTTGTGTGCAAGTTGCAGATGGAGACTTTTGATGGAATCAATTGAGACTAATAAAGTATACGATGGTATACAATATGTTTACACTTATGAGAATGGATATGGTGCTAGTGTAGTCAAGCACGAGTATTCTTATGGTGGTAAGAAGGGACTATGGGAACTAGCAGTCCAAAAAGACGGTGAGTTGACTTATGACACTCACATTACTAGTGATGTCATTGGACACCTTGAGTGGAATGACGTGTTAAACATCTTAGAGGATATCAAAGCATTATGAAGTATTTAAAAGAAATCACAGAATGGGATACTGATATTCCAAATCACACCTATATGTTGAATGACAAGAATGAACTTGTCGGGTACATCAAAACAGGTACTAAAGAGGAGATCATTTTCAAGTCACCTATGAAGCAGTTTAGTAAATCTAGGCGTAAGTTTGTCACGTTAAAAAGGTGACTCAACCCCTTGACAATGACCCTCACTTTTTAGTATTATATAAGCATGATAGATAAAAACGTAAAGAGAATATTCATCGACATGGACGGAGTCTTAGCAGACTTCTTGAGGGGTGTCGAGCAACCAGAATATATTGGTCACCCTCTAACTAATGATGATGCAGGGCATAATGAGTATGACCTGAGAAAAGAAGAATTAACTAACAAAAGATTATTTGCTAACTTACCCCCAATGGTCGACATGTACGATCTAATTGGTTATGTGAAGCATTGCAGTGTCCCATGGGAGATATTGACTGCCGCGGGTACTGTTAATAGAGAACTAGTTGTTCACGACAAAAACGAGTGGATCAGAAGATATGTCGATCCAAGTGTTGTTGTCACTTGCACTATGACTGGTACACAGAAGGCCGCATTTGCTTTCGAAGGTAGTGTGCTGATCGATGATAGACAAAAAAATATCGATGCTTGGGAAAAAGCAGGTGGTATTGGTATTGTCCACGAAAGTGCTGAGAAAACAATCAGAATTTTAAAAGAGTTAAGAAAAGGAGACTAATTATGTTATTTGATGAGCAAGTATGGAAAACTTATTGTATCACTACTCAGAATGTAGAAGAGTATGGTACTAACTTCTATAAGTACAAGGGTGGTTTTGAGTACAATATCAACTTCCCTGTAACTCATGAGGTTTATGAAGAAAATGCTTATGGTGAGGGCGAACACTCTTACTATGAATGTCCTGGTGTGACTGAAGCAACTGCTTGTGCATTGGTAATGCAACATGTAAACAGGTATAATGGACTACAGGGTTCATTTGACTACATAACTTCTTGTGAGGTAGTAGACTCACCATTTGATACCTTTGATCACCCAGTGTTTCACGGCACTATTGATGAGTTGATCGAAGAGATCGAATCTGAAAAGGTTACAATAGGGGCGTAATGCTCGGGCAGGGGTAAAGGTCAAGTATCACAAAATCCTCACTTTATTACACGATTGATGTGTGCGACCAAACCCCGCCAATTTTAATTCACTAAATAAAATTATGAAAGAAAAGATGAAACAACTCTGGGATTGGATTAAGTCCCTTTTTCAAACACGGTACAAAGTTACTGTATCATTCAATAAGGAATGGGGTGATGCAGATGATCGATCCTACATTACAAAAAAGGTGTTAGTCTGTAAAGAAAAGCACTTGAAATTTCGTGATGAAGATGGTAAAATAATAGAGTACAGAAGTGCGGCAGGGTTGAATTACATCATAGAGGACGTATAACATGCAACAGTTTTTTATAGCAATAATTTTAGTCTTAGGACTAGGATCGTGGTTCTTATACAATGAGAATCAAACATTAACAGCAAACAACATCAAGTTGGAACAAGCAGTCAAAGACCAGCAAGAAGCATTTGTAAAAATGGTCGCAGAGTACGAGAAGCAGGGTAAAGCATTATCCAATCTTCAACGTAAGACTGCTCAGATAGAAGCAGAAAAAGATCAGTATCTCCAGATCTTTCGTAAGCACAATTTAGATAAACTAGCATTGTTGAAACCTGGTCTAGTAGAACTCAGAGTCAACAAAGCAACAAAGGAGATATTTGAGGTACTAGAGAATGATACTAAAGAAATTAGCACTATCACTTCTGGCGATAACAACGATTAGTGGTTGTTCTTTATTAGGAACAAAACAGATCGAAGTTGTTACCAAACCGATAGAGATTGAAATTATACAACCCACAATGCCAAGAGAAATCAAACTTGGTGTACCAAAATGGTATGTTGTCTCAGAAGCAGTAATTACAAATCCATGTAAAAAAGTCTTAGACGAAGAGACAGGCAAAGAAAGACGTCCAAAACAATGTGACTTAGATCAGAGAGATAATCCTGATTGGCCAGTTGGTTACACATATCTAGATCGATTCTTAGATGATATGAAGAAAGCAAATGCTGGTGATGTTCTATTTGTTGCGACTACTGTAAATGATTATGAACTCATGTCTTCAAACGTACAAGAACTGAGACGATATATAAGAGAGTTAGGAGAAGTCGTAGTTTATTATAATGACGTAACAACACCTTCAGGAGAGAAGGGAGTTGGGGCAAAAGTGAGAAAGAATGAAACCAATAACGATAACTGATAGAAAAAACACATTCGCACCTTCTATAGGTGAATACAAGATGTTATTTCCTACACCATTCTTTAATGGTGTTATGCCATTGAATCATGCAGAAGTCAGACGAGACATGGACATGATGATTAATCGGGTACAAGAAAGATATCCCGACGATAAAGGTAAAAATTACACAACCTATTTCGATCAAGACCTTCAATTAGAGACACACGACCTACCATGGTTTGCTGAGTTTTCTAATATCCTAAAAGACACATACATTCAGATGAACATGGACATGTTTGGCGTAGACTTGTCAGACTACTCAAGGCATGACATTCATCTATTTGCATGGTTGAATAGATACTCAGACGACCACTTACATACAACTCATGACCATGTTAACTCACGTATCTCTGGGACATATTATGTGAGCATGGGTGAAGGTGCAACACCGATCAGATTTCACAATCCAAGTAGTTGTGCCGTATTTAATCATGGCACTAACAACAACTATTTTCCAATCGATGATACTGAGAAGCATATGATATCTGGTTCACCTGGTACTCATACAGAGTATCATTTTAGAGCAAACGATGGTGATATGTTGATGTGGCCAAGTTACATGCTCCACTCAGTAGATAGAGCAGAAGCACCAATGCCAGAATACAAGAGATATAGTATATCGTTTAATCTATATCATAATCTAAAAAATCTAAACTATACAGACACAGGTGAAGATATGTCATATAGTTTTTTAAGAAGGGAGAATGATGAGCAAAGCATTTGACGTAGACGATCTGTACAAAGTATCAGAAACATGGACACCTGAATTTCGTGATGGTGTGTTGTACATTGACAATTTTTACGAAGACCCAGAAGCAATACATGAACACTTGACTAATCGTGATTTTCCATTATGGAAGTATAACGGCGAGAGAGGTGATAGTAGAAACGGAATTGACTATAATGACTGTAGAATTATTGATAAGATCGGTCATCCGTCGAGGGTATACCATGCTAACATGCAGAGACTCCTGGACATATGTAGGCAATATTGGTGGAAAGGTAACTATTCATGGCAAGAGAACCATGAGTTCAATTGCTTTCAAACTATTTCACAGATGGACACCAAGTATCAACATTATCCACATATAGATTCAGAACTCAAATGTCCAGATGAAACCTCTGTACTAAACATGTTAGTCTATATGGACAAAGAAGAGAGTGGTGGTACAGCAGTATATGGTGGTGAATGGATTACTAATGATGAGCAGATCAATGTACTCTACCCTGTAGAAGAACGATTCAACATCGAGCAGATCATACCAGCAAAATTCAATAGATGTGCAATCTTTCCAGGCAATAGAATGCATGGTGCATATATTGATGATTACAATTGCTATAGTGGTGATAAATGGAGAATCAGTCAGGTGACATTCTTCCACCCAGATACAAGGAATTAGAATGCCAAAGTTTAAATCGGGTCTTGCGGCCTCAGCAGTCGATCTAACAGAAGAACAGATTGATAATATCATGCAAGGTGGTGCAAAGGCGACTGCAATGCAAAATGATAAAATTGATTTAGATGATTGGATGTCACCAGATTACAGAGATTTTAACACTTTAATCTACACTACACGAGTATTAACACCTCAAGCATGTAATGAGATTCAACAATTTCATTTTAGAACCCAATATTACAAAGACGACGAAATAGAAGAACTCAATGAACACAAATCGTACAAAAGACGAATGGGTGATAATGATGTCTGTGTAATGAGAGGTAAAGAAAAACGTACAATTGTAGATATCGTAAATCCGGCACTGCCAGAAATGATGGACTTTGGTGCATGTACAGACGTAGAGACAGTAAACTATCCAGCAGGCACATATGTTGACTTTGGAACTGATCAGGAATACAGAGGCATATGTATCTTTACACTCAACGATAACTATAGAGGGGGACGTTATTATAACGAACCAGGCGCACTCCTAGACCCGCCTATGGGTTCTATGATTGCTTTCAATAACGTAGACATCAATCTACATGGGATGGAACCTGTGTATGATGGCGATCTATGGGTATTGAAACTCTATTTTAAACGTATAACAGAGGCAGAAGTACAAGAACTTGCCAACGATCCAGGAAACTCAAATGCCATATAATAGAGACGAACAATACGATCCAGCATTTCCACACGAGAATGTAAACTTTGAGGAACACATCATGACTATTGATGATTTCTTACCCGAAGAGTGGATAGACAACCTTGAAGAATGTTGGTCAGACTGTGAAGCAAGAGGTTATGTCAAACAAAGACGTGAGTATCATAACCCAGACAGAATGCAGATTGATGACCGATCATTATTGCACATGGAAATACCTAAGATGATGACCACTGGTCTCACACCTATTTGTCATTACGTAGAAGACAATGGATTAGGTGCATATAACACCAAGTACAATCTCAGTGCAATCGACACATACAAAGACATCTATGTAAGTGGAGCAAAATTACAAAAAACACTCCCCGGAGAAGGATATCATATCTGGCACCATGAACATGGTCGTGATAATGCTAATCAGAACACTATGTTAGCATGGATGATTTATCTAAACGATATCAACGAGGGTGGTGAGACTGAGTTTCTACACCAGTCAATCAGAATTCAACCTAGAAAGAATATGTTTGTGTGTTGGCCAGCATACTTTACACACATGCATAGAGGCAACCCACCTCTCAAAGACGAGAAGTTTGTTGTCACAGGATGGATAGATTATTTCTAAAAGCAACTTGACTTTAAGATGCTCATAGGAGTATAATTATATTATGGGAATTATTAATTTAGGCAGTTCATTACGATACGGACCACATGGTAAGAAACGTAAGACTAAGGCGTTTACTAAAAAACGTACTAAATATAATGACTTGATACTTCAGCAACAAAGACAATATGATCAGGTGATGCGAGAAGTAACAGAAGAGAAATATCCTTCACTGGTATCTAAAAGCACAGGTAATCCTACACCACGTGTAGAACCTATGCAATATACTGGTGAGAGAAAACTTATAGGTATAGGTACGATGCATAAATCAAACCTTGTTCCTGTATTTGAAGATGATAAACAATTTGCTAAAGATTTAGCAAGAATGCGAAGATAGGAGTAAATTATGGCATTTAACATTGTGACAGTAGTAACTTCAGATGATCCAACAAGGACAATTGAAGATGCTAAAAGGTTGAAGTTATCACTAGACAGAGAAAGAATTTTCATGTCAGACGGTGTGCTTCAAACTAAGTTTTACGTTGTTACTGATCTCCCAAGAGAATCATTTGCAGAAGGGTTTGGCGTTGGTAAACCTAAATTGATTCAATTTGAGAGAGAGGGTGATAACGACACATTGCACGACCCATCATTCTATCAACGATATATCTTTGATAATCATTACTTTGGAAGTGATGATAAAGTTTTATTCGTCGATACCAATTGCGTAGTCAGAGACCTTATGCAAACTGTAGTATATGCAGGGTTACCTGATAAGGGTGATCCAAGACATTGCCAGTACGATCTAACCGATGAGCAAGAGAAGTTGATTAAAGATGAGGATCTATCAACACTCTTCCTTCAGAAAGATTGGACAGGACGATGTGATACTATGTTCATGCCTTGGTTCTATGCATTTAATTATGGATCAATGAAAGACTTCGCAGAAGGTATGTTCGATGATGATAAAATCAAAAACTACAAAACGTTTATGCATTTTATCGAAGAAGAATTTGATGGTTTCGTATTGCAACAACCCCCAGGACTTACTGGTCCATATGTGATCGGTGATGAAGATGCAAACGAAGACATCAACCAGGCATACATTAAGGAATGCCAACCTCATTTCCCAGAACAATGGAGAGGATTAGGTGGTGACGAAGATGCTCTATTCATTTCATACGAACATGAATATAGAGATATCTCAAGGCAATGTAGTATATTGTATCTAGATAGAGGTGAAGAATTGACTGATCCTTTTACAGATCGATATGCTGAACTCTGGTTACTGTAATTAGTCGTTAAGGCCGTTATATTTAACGGCAAGATTAAAGAACTGACCAAGTTTGTGAGATTCACCAACTTTATTAGAACGGATTGACATATTCATTGTGGCAATCCGTTTCTTTTTGGCGTCTTTTAGATGCAAAAAGAAGTTTTGCTTAGATGTAGACGATGCTTCAGCAGTGATAGTTTTGAGTTGAGCAAGATATTTACCAAGACGATTCCCGTCTTTGACCTCTTTATATGATTTACCAAATGCCTTAATAATGACTATGGGTATACCATCTTTGACTTCCTTGAGGATATTAGCACGAGCATAGTCAATAAACTTACTGGTGTCCTGACTGAACACCTTCATGACGTAATTCCTACATATCTCTAATGCCTCATCGTACTTCTCATTATACAAGTCTACCTCATTATCTTCAAAGTCAGCAAGGATCTTTTTCGTACCATATGCTATCGTACCTTTATCGTAATTATCACGATTGGTAATACCATCGATACTACTATAGACATCATCAAATAACTTACGTCTTAGTTTCTTTTTATTTGCTTCACTATCGAGCAAATCACCCACTTTATTGACGTAAGTGTTAAGCAGAGGTTCTTTTGTTGATTCCCCACCTGCTTTTAACGATACACCAAGCATCTTTTTGTCTTTAAACTCGATAACGATATCGGCAGGACTGTTAGGGTCAACACCCTTAGGTTTACCACGATACGTCCAGTAGACTGTTTTAATATTCTTATGCTTATGTGTGTCTTGGAGATAATCGTGAATGGCCAGGGCGTTAGACATCTTCTCAGAGAACTTACTACTCTTAGGCATGTCTTCAATAAAGTCTTTACCTGCTTTAAAGTCGTCCGAAGACACATAACACGCCAATTTTTTATCATTCGCATGAGATAGAATAGAAGTATACACCTTGTCCACATTCTTGCCCTTAATCTTTTTAAGGAACATAATACAAGGAACCAACTCAGTAATAGTACTATTAAGGGTAGTCTCAGTCATACCACCACTCTTAGGTTTATAAACGACATAGGTATCCTTACCATCATCGTTCTTAATTAACGTAACCTTCTCACTACTATAGTTCGTAGTAGGTTCAGAGTACTTAATTTTGTATGATTTTAACTTCTTACCGATCTTTGAACGTGTACCAGCACGATCTCCATCACGTATGATAAAGACATTACGTTTACTATTAGATTTCTTCTTATCTAACGTACCGTCAAGTTTAAGAGTTTTTGCTATCTGTTCGACTATCATAACTACTATTTATGACAATCACGCAAGGAACATACTCAGACGCCGCCACACACGACACTAAACGCCCGCCAGATAGACTAAGAAATTACGTAAGACCAACACAAACCCTACAGCATTTAAGAGAATCAACGCCCGATCTTTCCATAAGATAGACACCCATAACCACAATATAAGACCAATCATAGATAGGGTCATATCATATACAAAGAAGTCTTCGAGACCACGCATAGACATTGCTATAAGAACGAATAGAGATGCGACCCACTTCAGATACCAATCAAATGTATACTTAGGTGTTGCACTCTTCTGTATGCGAGTAGAATTCTCTATCTCTTCCGCAGAAAACGGGATAGGAGTAGGGGGTTTGAATATTTCTTTGAGTCGTTTCATAGGTCCTCTAATATATTGTGTGTAGTAGTGTGTTAAAGTGTGTAATAATATTGTAGCATGGGTGCAGAGAGAATGTAAGAGGGTTTTTGAGTTTTGCTGATGGTGTTCGGGGATCTTAGACACACCTTTTATTGGGTGTCAAGGGTTCTCGGAGACGATAGGTGGTACAGGGGAGGTGCATGGGAGACTCAACCCCTTGACATTCCCTTTGGATTATGGTATCGGAGTTCCTTCTATATGCCTCTATGACCCCTATGTGTACTGTAATGTATATGGTAATGTATACTGTAATGTGTATTGTAGTATGTATGGTATATGGTAAGGAGGTGATGGTGCCAGGACGTGTATGGGAGACGAGTAACCACACACCATCCAGACCCCTTGACAATGACCAGCACCTTTTGTTACTATAATAATATGAAATGGACATGACAAAAGTAACGGCAATGGGGGCGGCCGTATCCCCACGTGATCAAAACCCTCTTGTAATATAGAGGGCCATGGAGTATAATAGATGTATACACAGTCATCAGAGAGTACTGTGATTATATAATGTATAATGTGAAGTCTCTGAGGTTGATGTCCGAACATCCATGAGGGGAATGAAAACGCCCCTCACCACTTCACAGGAACCCGTAGGAGATGAAAGACTGTTATATTCGATACTTTGACAAGAATGTCCAAACAATTAACGGAGATCGTATATGGATTGAGTTCAATACCACCGATCACCCTCTGACTCCAGAGGAGGCATTTGCGACTGTAGGTCTATTAGAGGCGAAAGGAGCAGTCGTGGAGGTCCGTTGGGGCGACCAGCAGACTCAGATACCCTCTGTATAACTCGGAAACAGTAGGTGGGGCACCTGGGAGACTGGTCCACTATGCTATAGACACCGGGTAATATTTGTGTCCATATCTCCTTCACCTCAGATACCACCCATCGTAAAATTTTTTTCTAGTAATTTTTGAGTCTAAATAGTCCGTGAGTACTACAAGAGGGATATACTCATGAAAACTACTGGAATTACATATTCTGGTTATAATCTTTACATCGACGACTACTCCATTACATTTGACGAAGAACTTCATAGTGAAAGGTTCACTTCGACTCATGGTTATGCTGAGGATACGGAGTTCGTGCTGAAAATATACGATGATCGTGTTGTCTTAGTAAAGAAAACTGGAATTGTGAATAAAAGGGCGTAAAAGTCTCTTACATTATACCTCTACATAGTGTATAATAGTTATTATGAAGTTATTGAACAGCATCTTTAATTGGTCGTGGCGTATTGTGAAGACGTTAATCTACATTACTCTTGTATATTACACTCTGATACTCTCTATGGCATTGCTTACCTTCTTCCTATCATGAATATTAGTATCATTGGTGCGGGAATCGTTGGTCAGGCAACTCGGTTAGGTCTATCTGATGAGCATGTGATACGATATCATGACCCTATGCTTGAATTGACGTGTGATTATGTCAACTCGGACGTGGTTTTTGTGTGTGTTCCGACTGATTTAGATCCAAATACAGGTAATTTGAATATCGGAATCGTAGAATCGTATCTTCGAGACTTAGCAAAGCACAGATATGTCTATATTCGATCTACGATACCTCATACTTTGGTGTCTGGTGACTGTAAATTCGCCGTCGTACCTGAGTATCTTCGAGAAGCATCGTGGGAAACAGATGCCTCAAACCCTTCCCATAATTTAATTGGTGGGAATACAAAACAAAAGCAGTTGTTAGAGAATATTACGAAACGGAAGTACAGAAAAACAACACCTGAGATAGCGGCACTGAGTAAAATGGCAATGAATTCGTTTCTTGCACTCAAAGTTCACTATGCAAACATACTTTATACACATTGTCAGACACATAACCTTGATTATAATATGGTCAAGCAGTGTATGTTGCTCGATGAGAGACTCTATGATAGTCATATGGACGTCCCTGGACCCGATGGCGCCCTTGGATTTGGTGGTAAGTGTCTACCGAAAGACTTATCTGCTTTAGCAACACTCACGGGCAATGATGTGTTAGATTTAATTACTGTGAATAATTATAAAACAAGAGAAAATGAAAATTAAAAGAGGATTTACATGTGGGTGTTTTGATTTGCTTCATGCAGGGCATGTTGTTATGCTCAAAGAAGCACGAGAGTCTTGTGATCATCTGATTGTAGGTCTACAGACTGATCCTTCTATTGATCGCCAAGAAAAAAATACACCCATTCAAAGTGTCTATGAGAGATATATTCAATTGTCAAGTATCGAATACGTCGACACAGTTATCCCTTATGACACAGAGCAAAGTCTGATTGATTTATTAGAGTCACAAAACATTGATGTTCGATTTGTTGGTGAAGATTACAAAGATAAATCTTTTACAGGCGACAATCTTCCTATTAAAGTTCAGTATACCAATAGGAAGCATTCATTTAGCACCACTAATCTTAGGAAAAAGGTTTATGACGGAGAGAATTCGAAAAATTCATCGTGAGACAGCAACGACAGTCTTCACAGGTTTATTAGTTAACTACCCACTCAATCTTGTTGGGTTATATCTATGCATTGATTTATTCGGGTGGACAGATACGATATTAATTGGCACGACAGTCACAGCATGGATGACCGTTGTTGCATATATAAGAGTATTCTGTATAAGGTATTATTATTCTGATAAATGAAATATAAAATTCATAACTGCCCTTCCGATATATTTGGTACTCTACTCCACATTGACGAGAACCCTTTTAAATTAGAAGAAGACATGTCCATCATTAATTCTATGGTGGATCATGTCAAAGATATATTTAAAAATTATGAAGTCCATCCCGATAAACGGACTAATGAAATGCGAAAGGGTATTACTACATCTAATTTTTTAGAACGCCCTACAGGTCTAGGAATATATTTAATGAATCATTGGCGAGAAATCGAAGATGAAATTAAAAAACATTCACCTAACCATATATTATATCACGAGAATAAACCACCCCTCAGGATCGAAGAGAGTATTCGTATGTCTTTTCCTGGAGAAGATTATCAACCTCATGCAGACATTGGAAAAAAATTAACGTGTTTAATATATTTGGAACCTGAGAAAGCAAACCCCACCTATTTTCATGGTGTAGACTGTAAAGGTGGTGAAATAGAAATACCTTGGAAACCATGGACAGGATATATGTTTATGTCCTCACCAGCATCGATGCATTCGTATCGCAATACTTACCAACATAAAAGATTCATCTATATGGCAAACCTATATACTAACGAGAAATAAAAAAACTCACTAGTAAAATTTGCACATATGGAGTATAATAATATTATGAATGATGTAAGAGAATCAGCGGACTACGATAACTACCTAGATAACGACACTCGGTTAGAGAACGACTACAAGGCAACACTTGATAAATTTGTTGGCGAAGAAATAGATGTTGTTCTACCCGAAAAGAAAATAGACCCTGCAACAGCACAAGGGTTATATAAAATATTATATTGTCACTTTAGAAATCTAGAGGACTTCACAGAGTTTTGTTGTCGTATCGGACAGATCATTGATAAGAATACAAAAGAAACATTCTATCCACTGGCAGACCCTGCCACTAATTTATTTGGTGACACAGATTATCCTGAAAGAATAGAAATATCAGACACGAAAGTATTATTACCTAAAGAAAAGAAAGCAGGTGTTATTCGTGCTGAAACAAATCCAAATCACAAACAGAATTTACCTAATATCCATTGGAAGGGTATGCCTGATTTTGTACAAGAAGACCTTCATACATGGCGAACAGTTCATGTTAAGTTTCGTACAGAAGCAGACTACAAACATTTTGCTTCACTGATCAATGACGATCTTGGTGAAAAATCAAAAGCAACATGGTTCCCTAAATTAGAAGTATCAAAGAATCACAAACTACGTTGGGTACAGAGTGGCGATAATAACATGAACCCTAAGTACCCAGTGTACATTGTCAGTAAAGGGCGTCATGAGTCTATGATCACCAGTCGATCACTTGCACGTATGAAGATACCTCATTACATTGCTATTGAACCACAAGACGAGGCACTCTACGAAGAGGCACTTGATAACTTTAAGATTCGTGACTATGTAACTCTTTTAGTTGCCCCTTTTAGTAATCACGGTGACGGACCTGGTCGTGCTAGAAACTGGTGTTGGGATCATAGTATAAGTATTGGTGCTACAGCACATTGGGTTATGGACGATAACATATCTGATTTCTATCGCCTGCATAATAATCTACGAGTTAGATTTGAATCAGGTGTTGGGTTCAGAGTTATGGAAGACTTTGTTGATCGATACGATAATGTTTATATCTCAGGTCCACAATATCGTTTCTTTATTCCAAGTAATGCAGAACGTCCACCTTACGTTGCGAACACACGTATCTATTCATGTCTATTAATACGTAACGATTGTCCACACAGATGGAGAGGGCGTTACAATGAAGATACTGATATATGTTTACGTGTACTCAAAGACGGACACTGTACAGTTCAGTTCAATGCCTTTCTACAAGGTAAAGTTGCGACTCAAGTAATTAAAGGTGGCAACACTGCTGAGTTCTATCATGCAGAGAATGAAGAGAACGAAGAGTTTCAGAAGACAGGTTACAATGCAGATGGTACTATTAATAAATCACAAATGCTTTATGATATGCACCCAGATGTTACAACAGTTGTATGGAAATATGGCAGATGGCATCATCATGTTAATTACGAACCATTTAAAGGTAACGTACTTAAACTCAAAGAAGGTGTAACATTACCTACTGAACCAAACAATTATGAAATGACATACGACGACGATTACCACGACGAAAGGTTTTACAATGAAAGCAGTTGATAAAATATACATTCTAACGTGTAATAGAGTAGATAATCAGATTACGTATAATCATTTACCACAACATTTAAAAGATCGAGTCTGTTTTGTGGTACAGGCGTGGGAACGTGAGAAATATAATTATGATGCAGATTATTTGGTGTTGCCTGAATACATCACCTTAGATCACCCACGTCCTGTATCACACTCTCGTCAATACATCTATGAGCAAAGTACTAATATGACTTATGCTATGTTAGACGACGACCTATCGTTTGGTAGACGTAATGCCAAATATTGGGGTGAAGAACCTACTATGGAAAAAAGCAAACGTAAATGTACTGAAGATGATATTTCAGAAATGTTTGAAATGTTTTACGATTGGATTGTTGGACCAGACATTACATTTGCAGGGTGTAGTCATTCAGAAAATCCACCTAGTGGTAAACCTTATACACAGAACTCTTCTCTTGGTTCACAATTTTGGATCAATGGTAAGAAGTGGTCACACATGCTACCAGAATTTAAACTTACTGAAACAAGAGTTGCACAAGATACAATCTTAGTATTAAGTCTACTTTCAAATGGATTTCAAAATAGAATCTCACAAGAGTTTTGTTTCTACAATGACTCAGCAATGAAAACAGGTAAAGTTAAATCTGATATATGGGATTCGCAAACAATAGATACAGTCATACAAGATCACAAAACGATTGAGAAGATGTTTCCTGGAATCTTTCACATACTCTATGATGAGAATGGTGCAAGACAAGAGGGAGGGTTTAGAAATCTAGGCAAGTGGAGATGTCACTGGTCGAAAGCATATAAAAATTTTGTGAATCAATCTAACGCATCATTGGAGGATTTCTTATGTTAGAATTTTTATGGAACGTTCCTGTATTTTTGTTTGAACTTGCACTAAATATAATTTTCTGGGTGAGCATCGGTGGTGTCTTATTCTTAATTCTTAAATGGGGTACTGAGAAGTACATACAAACATTTAGAAAAGTAGAAGAAGATGATCACATGCAAAACCCCGAGGATTGGGGAGTCTAAATACTATTATGGATATAGAGTTATTTTTAATACACCTATTTTTTATTTCTGCTTGTGTATACTTTAGTTACAAGAGTGGAGAAAAACAGGGCAGAGTTCAAATGATCAACGATATGATCGATAGAAAAATCATCACGATTTCAAAATTAAAATCAACATACGAAATCGATTAACACACAAGGAATATTATGAAGATATTGGGAATCAATACATCACACGATGCATCAGTCTGTCTCTTAGAAGACGGAGAAATTAAAGCAGTATACGAAGAAGATAGATGTCGAAGACAGAAGTGGTACTGCCCACTAGATCAAGGGCAAGAATTTCATGAAGTCGGTTACATGGCAATCGATCAATTTCAATTACATGAATGTGATAAAGTTGCATATGCATCTTATGATAGACGTGGTGTTACCTTCGAATTCACAGACAACGTTCATAACGATAGAGTCTTGCAGAAAGATTTAATTGACTTTATCTCAGCAAAACAAATGAACAGAGAACGTATTGCAGAACTGCAAAAAGAGTTTGGTCCAACAGTTGTTAAAGGTGTTGACTTTGCCGATGAACTAGACGGAACAACTTCAGACATTCTACTAAACGAAAGCATTCATGAACAAATTCATTGTGAAGATAGAACACCTTACTTTAAGCATGAGCATCATTATTTTCATGCAGTGTGTGGATCGCATCTTTCACCTTACGATGAGTCACTTGTAATTACTTGGGACGGTGGTGGTTTCCAAAACATGTGGGACACCCACCCTGGTTATCAAGAGATTGAAGCAATCTGGCATCACAAAGGGGATTCAGTAGAACCACTTTGGAAAAAGTTTACTAATACTAGAATGCTAGATGATATACAGCAACAGAACTTCAGAGGTTGGATGGAAGATTCAGTCTACTGTTTAGAAGATGAAGAGTTTACAAAAGATGGTGTAGAGTACGTAATGTCATCATTGCCATCTATGGGTATGAACTTCTCTAATATGTCAGTTGCTTTAGGTGCCGATGATCTCGGTAGAGGTGCTGGTAAGATTATGGGAATGGCATCATACTCATCTATGATACCAAGAGTACATAGTCGCCACAACGCCGCACAAGCAGTTGAGAGAGACTCTTATGATAATGCAGTAGAAGTTATTCAGAAGGCAATTGACTTACGTCCTGACGTAAAGAACATCGTCCTATCTGGTGGTTTCTCATTGAACTGTACTAATAATTACAAATACTTAAAAGCATTCCCAGATCATCAATTCTTTGTTGATCCAATTCCTCATGATGGTGGAACAGCAGTTGGTGCCGCTTTAGATTTATGGAGAAACAAATAATGATTACAACTAATATTGTACGTGACCAAGAAGAAGTCTTAGACTTAATAATCGAGCAAAAACAAATCGTTGGCATTTGGCAGAACGAGTCAGAATGGGGACCAAGAGCATTGGGTAATAGATCAATTCTATTTGACCCAACAAACGTAAATGCTAAAGGGATTGTTAATGCAGTAAAAAGACGTGAAGACTATAGACCGTTTGCTTGTACAGTTCTTTTAGAACATGCACACGAGTACTTTGAAATGTTACAACTACCTGAATCTCCATACATGTCTTTTGCAGTCGAATGTAAAAAGAAAGCATTGAGAGAAATACCTTCACTTGTCCATGCAGACAATACATGTAGAATGCAGACAGTCACAGAAGAGCAGAATAAAAACTATTACAATCTGATTAAAGGATTTGGCGAGAGAACAGGTACACCTATTCTTTTCAATACATCTTTTAATTTAGGTGGTGAAGCAATTGTTGAATCTTTGTTTGATGCAATAGATACATGTAATAGAAGTGAGATCAATCACCTGTACGTACCTGAAGATCAGAACGTGTATATTCCTTATGAGATTCTAATTGACAAAAGACCTATGTTCAGAGAACTAGAAAAGGCAAGAAGATAATATAAATATTTCTATGGATTCTATCATAGAGATTACAGACAATGCTATTCAAGAACTTCTTAAAAAGAAGAAAGCAAATCATTTCAAATTCATTAGACTTGGTATTACTGGTGGAGGGTGTGCTGGTTTCGAGTATCATTTTGATTCTTGCGATAATAAGTCTAGTGACGATATACTCGTAGACTTTGGAGAGATAAAGTTTCTTATCAATCAAGAATCATTTCCCTACATAGTAGGCATGACACTTGATTTTCAAAAAGAAGGACTAAACGAAGTGTTTAAATTTATCAACCCTAAAGAAGTGTCACGTTGCGGGTGTGGGGTGTCTATAATATTTGATGAGAGTAAGATCCATGCAGTTAGTGTCTAACGTAGTATTGTTATCTGAAGAAGTTATTGACGGAGATCAATATCAGTTTCTACCTCTTGATATAGTCAAAGAGAAATTTGAATCGTTACCATGTGGTGTTGTTAGAATGAAACCACGAGACGATCACCCTATTTTAAATCACGCAACACGTAATTTTCTTAGTGACATATACCAACACAATTACGAGACACACCAATACCCTCAACAGAAGTATGAGTATCTAAACTCAATCGAAGAAGATTTCTATCACCCGTCTTGTGCAGTAGTGCAACGAACTGAAGAAGCACCTATGTACTTTGAACCAGGTTCAGTTAAAGCATTTGTACAATACAAGAAAAATAAAGGTTACTTTGACATCTGGGATCGTCATAAAAGATACGAAGATGATTGGTTAAATTTTGATGAGTGGATTTCAGAGTATAAATATGGAGGCAATAGAGAAACAAAGGGATATAAAATTACAAATCCCAATGATGTTTCATGCATTCGCCTATCACCAATATGGGATAGAAGTGAGTTATATAAATCAATTGAGTTAAAAAATGAAAACGAGTTCAGCAAAAGCAAAGGGTAGGAATCTACAGAAGTGGGTTGTTACTAAACTAGTCGAACACCTCGACGCCGATATAGAAGACATTGAATCGAGACCGATGGGTTCTCAAGGAGAAGATGTCATCATGGGAAAACAAACTAGACAATCATTTCCTTATAGTATAGAATGTAAGAATCAAGAAAAACTAAATGTGTGGGACGCCTACGATCAAGCAAGTGACAACTGTAAAGGTTATGAACCAGTTGTAGTCATGAAGAAAAATAGACGTAAACCATTAGTAGTGATTGATGCTGAGGCATTCTTTTCACTACATAAAAGAATACAAGAGCAGAAACAAACTTGACAATGGGGTGAACTTTCTGTTAGTATAGTTACTTAATAGAAATAAGGATTGATAATGGCAAAGAAACTTAGCATTCAAGAGGCAATGAATCGAAAGGCAAATCTCGCCCTAGGCATTGTAGAGTATGAAATCGATTTGTTCTTAGAGAACAACTACAAGTCGGACTTTAATATGCTTAAATATTTAAAGCAGTTAAAGTACAAACGTAAGATAGTTGAGATCATGCGAGACGAATACTTACACATACTTTCTGAGTTGACTAGCACTGAAGAAGACTTTGTAGAAGCATACAACTTTATGACTGATGCTCAAAAGAAAAAGTTCATTGCATTTGTCGAGAAGATCCGTAATGCATGTGATGAGTACATTGCTCTCAACGAGAAAAGATGGGCCGCAGAGACAGAATCAAAACGTGTTCAAAACAGAATCAAACGTAGTGCCAAGAAACGTATGGCAGAAATAGAAAAACAATTCAAAAAGTAAACCCTCTAGACAATAGGGTGGTTACATGGTATAATATAGATTATGATATTAATTGACTTTACACAAACGATCATAGCAAGTCTAATGGTCAACCTTAAACGTAATGAAGGTGAAATCTCAGAAGACTTTCTTCGTTACCTAATCCTAAACTCTCTACGTAATTATCAGAAAAGATATGGACCAGATTATGGTCAGATTGTTTTATGTACAGATGCCGGTGGTCCATGGAGACGTGACTTCTTTCCTCTATACAAATCTGGTAGAAAGAAAGCAAGAGACAATGACAGTAATGATTGGAAATTAATCTTTGATACTTTACATAAAGTAAAGATGGAAATCAAAGAGAACTTTCCGTATCAATACATGTTCGTTGAGAAGTGTGAAGCAGATGATATCATTGCGATATTAACTAAGCATCATCAAGCAGAGGATAATATCTTAATTGTATCTGGTGATAAAGACTTTCAGCAACTACATAAATATCCAAACGTAGAACAGTATTCACCCAATCTAAACAGAATGGTCGAATGCGAAGATGCAGAAATGTTTTTAAAAGAACATATACTAATAGGTGATAAGTCTGATGGTATACCAAACATTCTATCTAACGATAACTGTTTAGATGAAGGTATTCGACAGACACCACTACGTAAACCTATTAAAGAAAAGTATCTAAGAATCTCTATTGAGAATGACGATAAATACTATCGTAATTATGTGAGAAACAAAACACTCATTGACTTTGAAGAGATACCATCTGATATTGAACAAGCAATACTAGATGAGTTTGATAAGACTGCACCTGTAAGAGGTAAAGTGTTTGACTATCTTAGAACACATAGACTAGATCAACTATTAGATAATATTGGAGATTTTTCATTATGACAGAAAAGAAAAAAAGAGGAAGAGGGAGACCAAAGGGTGCTCCTAACAAACCTAAAATGGAATTAGTGACAGAGAAAAAGAAACTAACTAACAATGCAGATGCATATGAGATTCTTTGTCAAGCAGACTTAGTTGCAGAAGAAAACGAAGACTTTGCAATTAATGGTCTAATTCATTTTGGACAAAGGAACGGTGAGGTACAAGCAGTACTACAATGGTTGTTTGATGATAATATCAAGTCAACATTACCAGCAGGTAAAACACCATACAAAGTAAACGATGCACCTGGTCCTGACTTATCACAAACACAGTTAAGATTTGAGTTTAGGAAGTTCAAGTACTTTGTTACAGAACAAGTACCACAAGTAAAAAGAGAAACTATGTGGATTGAACTACTTGAAGGCATTCCTGAGAAGGAAGCAGAGTTAATGGAATTAGTTAAAGATAAGACTAATCCCTTTAAAAATATAACGAAAGAGATCGCCCAAAAGGCATTCCCAAACGTTACTTTTTAATAAATATTAATGTGGTCCGAGACTATACATAAAAGAAAAAGGAAGTTTAATGTTAACTTCTATGTGTAAACTTCTAGTCGTGTACCGCTCCATGGATTTTTTTAAGTAGGATATTATTATGGCAGAAATTGAAACCCAATCAAACTTTGCTCAAGAACAAGTTGAGCAAACCGAAATTGAGAAGTTGCAAGAACGTGTAAGAGGTTACAAAGCAACTCTCTCACCCCAATCATTACCAATCTTAGACTTGATCTTACAGGGTCAACTAAAAGCAGGTCTCATTAAGTTAGAAGAACTTGATGCAATGGTATTAGTTAGAGACGAAATCAGGAAGGCCCAACTTGATCATAAAACGTACATGGAAAATCAACAACGTAGACTTGTTGAATTGCAAGAAGAAGAGCAACTAGAACTCCTAGAGACACAAGCAAAGTTTAAAGAACAAGAGAAACAAAAACTTGTCGAAGAACGAGTTGCTAGAAAAAATGCTGAAGCAAGAGTACATGAACTTGAAAAGAAAATGCAAGACCTACAGAAAGGTATTTCTAATGTAGTATCTGTTTCACAACCACAAGAAACTAAACCTGTAGAAATGAAATCTACCGGGGCGTTTGCTCTAGCAAGATCGATGAATCCAAATGATGATAAACCCATTTCTCAAGATGGTGACTTTGTTGAAAAAGTAGAAGACACTAAGAAAGCATTTAAAGAGTTTGCAGATGAAGTGCAAGAGCAGAAGACTTTAGACGATGCAATGCTCGAAGCAAACGAACTAGCAGATGCATTCGAAAACGAAACTGTTCTCGATGTACCTGAAGATGCACCAGGAACAGAAGAGTTCTATGAAGAAGTAGAGTCTGTAGCAAACGAAGAAACTCAACTCGATATGTTCGAAGATGAGATACCAGATTTAAAGATAGCAGAAGAAGATACTGAGTCACAACCAAACTTCACTAAGACAGATACACCAGTAATCTCTAATGCTAAAGTACCGTCAACACTTGAAAAAGAAATCAAGACTTATGACAGTGTAGAAGATTTGCAGGCCGCTGTAGATGAAAAGAACAAACTCAGAGAAGAAGAAGCAGAAGAAGAGTTTGAAGAAATCACTATACCTTCAGAATCAGAACTGAAGCAAATGACTAAATCTGAAATTAAAACTCTTGCAGATACCCTAGAGTTTGGTAATGTATCAATGTCTGATACTAAGACTGCAATGATTGTCAATTTCTTAGATGATGCACAAGCATTCATTAAAGAGTTACAAGATGCAGGTGAGTTTGTTAGTGCAACAGAAGAGGGTGAAGAAGATGGCGATACAACCGATAGACAAGACGGCGGTTACTTCTAAAGTAGACACTGCTAAGTCAATAGACATATCAAAAATAAGTCGAACTTACGAACACGAACTTTCGAACATCGAGGGTTGTGTTCGAGTCGACTTACCTAACACCTACGTTACACTCCTTGGTCTAAGACAATTAGACTATGCATTACTATACTTTCATGAAGATAAGATCATTGTAGACAACGAGGTCTATGAAGACGATGCAGAGTTCAAACGAGTACCATTATATTGGTATACCACTAATAGAAATCCAAAGACAGAAGACTTTGACGTAGATGAAGACAACAAGTTCTTTATACTATCTGAAGACTTATGCCCATTTAAACTAGGTGACAACATCGAGTTTCAATATATAAAAGATACAGAAGATTATCATAGGCATATAGTCATTCAATGCAAACAATCTTAATCACAGGGTTACCTGGATCAGGCAAAACAACACTAGCAAGAGAACTAGCACACCACTTTATCATACCACATTACAACGGAGATACCTTTAGAGAGAAGTGTGGCGACTGGGACTTTACAAGAGAAGGTAGACTCAGACAAGCATATCGATTCTCACATTATGATTTAGGCATCTTTGACTTTGTATGCCCATATAATGAAATGAGAAAGTTTCTTAATTGTGATTTCGTTATATGGTTAGATACTGTAAAAGAGTCTGAGTATCATGACACTAACTTAGAGTTCGAAACTCCAGATCATTACGATATTAGAATTACCAAACGGTTCTGTCTGGGTTCTCTTAGGGATAACATGGCAAAATATCAATCAGGTGTCCAAGGTGTCACAGAATACTTGTTAAGTAATGAACTAAATACATACACAAACTAACTAAATATATAATTATGTCAGATATAGAATACAACGATTTTGGTTTTACGGCAATGGATGCCGATGAACTGGCATCGGTCGATACAAAGATAGTCGAAAAGACCCAGACATCTAAAGAAGTTATCTCACAGATGGACGACTTCATACGACCATTGCTTGAGAATTTAATGAAGGATTCAGACAAAGACTACATTTACTGGCCGAACAGATCAGAAATGATTCAGAAACAAATCGAAAAACTTAATAATATTCAAAAAAGTCTTTGACTTTAACCCTCACTTTTTGATATGATGTACTCTAAATTAATTAACGGAGTATACAAATGTCAATATCTTACTATGACGATTCACCAGCAGTAAAGCAACTCGTACAAATCGGTCGAACTATGATCGCCTTGTGTGAAAAGAATGAACTGTTTCCTGACGATGATGCCATGTGGAATGCCGCAGTAGTGTGTGGTAATAAACTAACTACAATCGGCACAACTTGGTCACGTATCAATAGCATAGCAGACTTGCAACCTATTGAACGCAAAGCATTACAGACTTACTTAGAAAATAAGTAATGCAACCCCTTGACTATGGGTCTCACTTTTTTATATACTATAAACATGATGAGATTTATTAATACACACGGACTTCTAGACTTGGACTTTGTTTTGCCTATTCTAGGAGTATTTTTATTAATTACTATAGGAGAGACTATATGAATGCAATAGCAAAAGCAACTGAACTAGCAGATGCAGTTCAAAACCTTTGTGATGAGTTACAATCTATCCAACATTCTGTTTGGGATCATTGCAAAGAAAGGGGTTCTTATTACGATTTCAAAATCGGTAAGAAGTATATCAAAGTAATCAACTATGACGATGCAAATGGTAGTGGTGCCTCAGTGTGGGGTTTCATTAACGTTGGCAACAATAAGTTCAAAGTTGGTGATGTTCTTAAAGCATCGGGGTGGTCTGCCCCAACTCTTAACACCGCGAGAGGTAACATTCTCGAAGGTTACAAGTTGACAGAGAGAATGCAATACGGACCTGGTTACTGTTCAGGTGCTATTGCTGGTACTAAAAGAAACGGGAGTTTTGTATGAAGTTCAGAGAATATCCAAAAAAGTTTAAAGATAGAGTAACGTCTGCTGGACGTCAATACTCAAGGTGGGGTGTGACAGGTACATTCTCTACTACAGACGATGCAGTCAACAAATACAAGAACGATTTCTATGTCGCACCCGGTGATGTAGTTCGTTGGCATTCTAACAATCGTATACCCTTTGGTGATGTGTTGTTAGATTTTTGTGAAGCATTACTCATTACACCTAAACAGTTAAGGGTGTCAAATGAGATCAGAGAAGAGGAGACAGACAAGTTCTGGAAAGATCATTTTAGTTTAATAGGAGAAGAATAATGGAAGAGAAATATATTAATTTGTTAGCAGAGTGTTCAACTGTAAACGGTGAGCAAACTCTAACTGAAGCAGATATTCGAGATATGGTCGGTGCACCAGATCCCGAAGAAGAGAAGTATTGTTTATGTGGAGAACTACTCAGTGAGTGTGACGAGGGTTACGTTCATATGACTAGTGGTTGTTAATGGACATTCTACTAGGAATCATTGCACTGATTGTCATGGGTCACATGGCATATTTAGGTGTTCACATGAGCAACGAGAGACGACTCGGAAAACAAATACCTTTGTGGTGGGAGAAAAAGAATGACAAGTAAATACGGAAAAGTAATTGACGGACACGTTAAAGAACAATTTCATAAAACATTAATTGGTTTCAGTTTTGGTTCAGTGTTTGGTTTCATAGTTGGTATGTTAGTGATGGTTCAGAACGTACATGCGGCCGATGAGAATGGCGAAGTAGTATGTATGGCAAAGAACATCTATTTTGAAGCAGGTAATCAACCACTTGCTGGTAAAGTAGCAGTAGCACATGTAGTACTAAATCGTATGGATCATAGTGCATACCCTAAAGATATTTGTGGTGTAATCTACCAAGCAAAGTGGCGTGAGAATTGGAAAGGCAAACAAGTGCCGATTCGTAATCAATGTCAGTTTAGTTGGTTCTGTGATGGCAAGTCAGATGAACCTCTAGACACTGATACATTCTTTGAATCGTATCTAATAGCACAAGATGTAATCATGGGTTTATATCCTGACATTACAGAAGGTGCAACACATTATCATTCTTTATATGTCGATCCATATTGGAATGAAAGTCTTAACGAGACAGTAATAATAACAGATCATATTTTTTATAAGTGAGGTAATAATGGATAAACTATTTGAAAATTTAATGGATAAATTAAACGAGATTAACGATAATCTAAATGCAACTCATTCTATGATTGATCAGATGGATAGTGCAATGAGTACACTAGAATCTGAAATATCATCTTTACAAAGTACAGTTGATAGTGTACAATGTACTGTAGACAACATAGAAAGCAACGTATGAATTTATTTTATTTACACAGACAACCAGAAGTATCAGCAAAACTACACTGTGACAAACATGTAGTTAAGATGATTATCGAGTATGCCCAGATGCTATCAACGGCACATCGTATACTCGATGGTGATCAATACACTGATGCATCTAGTGGACGTAGAATACAAAGATGGCGTCTCGATCCAGATCGTGAAGGCATCTTATACAAAGCAAGTCATATCAATCACCCCTCTACACGATGGGTACGTGAGAATGCTATTCAATATCAATTTGCATACGATATGTTTGTTAATCTATGTGAAGAGTATACTTACAGGTATGAAAAGAAACACCTGACAGATACTAAACTTAGAAATGTTCTTAATAATCTACCTGACAATATCAAACTTGGTAGATGGTCAGAACCACCTCAGTGTATGCCTGATGATGTCAAGACAGAATCAACTGTTGAGGCGTATCATAAATACTATAGAATCTACAAAAAAGATTTCGCAAAATGGACAGGTAGACCTGTACCAGAGTTTATGTTAGCATGAGAGTATTAGTTGAATCATACGGAGATGTAAGAATCTTCTCAGAAAGACCATTCGGTTACAAACGTTACATAGTTACTTGGCCAGATCACGAAGAAATGTTTAGTGGTCTTTGGTATTCAGAAGAGAAAGTGAAAGAACTTGTAGAGAAACGAATACAAGGAAACCCAATCTAATGCCAGCATACGACTTTCTAAACACTGATACTAATGAGGTGGAAGAACATATCATGTCTTACACTAAGTTAGATGAATTCAAAGCAAATAACCCACATCTAAAGCAACAAGTTCTTTCTGCCCCAACTACAGTGGGTGGGATTGGGGACAGAGTTAAACCAGATTCTGGATTTAAAGAAGTGATGTCTAAGATTGCATCAAACAATATCGACACACCACTTGGTGAAAGGTATCATAGAAAGTCTGCAAAAGAAGTGAAGACTAGAGATACTATCAAAAAACATGTTGACCTACAGAGCAAAAAGAAGTAGAATAGATTATGACTAAATTAAAACTAAACAAAGTAGAGTTACATGAACTCGAAGACATTCAACTAAACACCATACAAGAAGATGGAAAACGTTTCTATGTTGATCCTACTGGTACTATCAAGTACCCATCAGTAACGACAGTTACAGGTCTTCGAAGCAGAGAACAGATTAAATTGTGGAGAGAACGTGTTGGTGCGGAAGAAGCAAACAGAGTATCAGCACGAGCAACACGAAGAGGTACAAAGTTTCATCAACTCGTAGAAGACTATCTTAGAAAAGAAAAAGAGTACATAGAGTTTGATGATATCTTACAAGAGAGTATGTTTAAAGGTGTACAACCAGTACTAGATGAAATCATACCTATTGCCTTAGAGGCACCTCTTTATTCAACAGAACTTAAAATGGCAGGACGAGTAGACTGTGTAGGTCTATTTGATAATGTCTTATCAATCATCGACTTTAAGACTTCTAGTAAGATGAAGACTGAAAGCATGGCAACAGGGTGGTATGTCCAAATGACTGCATATGCACTTATGGTTGAAGAATTAACAGGTCAAGAAATTGAAGAAGTGACTGCCATCGTTGCAGTTGAAGGGCAATCAGGTTTTCAGTTGTTTACATCAAACCCTCAAGATCATATCGAAGAGTTGGTACAATTACGTAAGCAATATGAGAATCTATACGGAGTATAATAATAATGTCAGATAAAAAAGAATTCAATCTAAAGCAAGATTGGAATTGGAGTAAGATGATCTATAAAGCAGATGATTGGGTTCATCAACAAGCATACGATAATGCATATAACTCTTTATTAGATTATCTCGAAATTGAAAGTCAAGATGAACTTACACTTGGCCTAATAGAAGAAGCAGAACACCTTATAGAATTCTTAGAAACAGATTATGCAGAAGGTGGTCTTGGAGTTCATGATAGTAGTCCTACGTATTATGGGTACTATAGTGTTGTCAGAGATTGGAGAGAAAACATACTATTCGATGAACAATCAGGAGCACCACTAGTATAATGATTAGTAAAAAAGAGTTTACAGAAAAAGTTGAACGTCTAATTGTAGATAAACGTACCGATGTCATGAGTGCTATACTTAAGATATGTGAAGATAACAATATTGAACCAGAGGGTGCCAAACGTTTGCTCTCTAATCCATTGAAAGAGAAACTTGAAGCAGAAGCAGAAAGTCTCAAACTTATCAACAGGGTTAAAAGTAGTAGAGGTTCTCTACAAACGTTTTTTGATAAGGAGTAATTATGGAAAAAGGTGATATCGTTTCAGTCGTAACGTTAAACGGCGAGTTTGTTGGTAAAGTGGATTCAGTAGAACCACTTACACTTGCAGATCCTAGAATGATTGTAACTAACCCAGAGAATTCAAGTATGGGTTTTGCAAAAGGTGTTGCTATGACGGGTGTAGAAAATCCTGATACAATGACTTTTGATACTTTCACATTCGTAACACCCACTAACGATAAAGTAGTAGAAGGGTGGACACAAGCAACATCGAGTATCGTTGCACCAAAACCTAAAAAAGTTATTGTCAATAAGTAATGACAAGCAGAGAAGGGTACGATGCATATCTGTTATACCTTGGAATTAAGTTACACTTTAATTCTGCAGGGTATAACTTTGTCAAATACAATGGCAAAGTAAAAGCAGATTTGCCATCCTTTCTAAAACGTAATGACAAGTTTCACTTCGCAAAATTATCACGTAAGTATAAAGAAGAATTGAAACATTTCTACATTGCGAATTTATCAGTTAAAGATATGTGGGCAGGTGAAATGCTAGAGAACGAATCTCATAAGAGATTTACAGAATGGAAGAAAAGAAATCAAAAAATGTCCTATCTATTTGATCTAGATGTATCAAGACTCCTCGACAAAAAATCTATACAAGAAGTGTTAACAGTTAAAAACGGTCAACACCCCTATTTACTTAAGCAGTATATGGCAAAAAACGTTTCTATTGAAACGATGTGTATACTAGATGATGTAACAGGGTATAGTAAGAAGTGGAATGATCTAATAACTGAAACTATTGTATACCCAGAAGTAATAGCAAAGATACAGAAATACAAATCGTTTCTTAACTATGACTTCCCCAAGTTTAAACAACAACTAATACAACTATGCTCTACTTAGTAGGTAATGGACCATCAAGGAAAGATCTGGACTTAGATGCACTAGGTGAATGGTGGGGGTTTAACATGATCTACACTACTCATACACCTGACTTAGTGTTTTGTGGTGACGTATATCCACAACATAAAATCATAGAAGATGAATACTACAAGACTAACAAAGTAGTAATGGGAGAATGGAACGAACTGCCTATTGATGCATGGGAAATGATTAAGATGGGAATAGATGGTGAGACAGTCGAGACTCGCCGACCAGACGACAATGCATTTGTGATGCAGTCAGAGTTGACTACAGGTGCATGTGATGGGAGACATTACTTCACTGGATATAGTACTACCCATCAAGATAACATAGTTATATATAAAAAACCAGAGTTCAAGAACATGTTATCAGGCATGTATGCTCTAGGTTATGCAGTAGATCACGGTTATAAAGAGATATGTTTACTTGGTTATGACTCATTACAGTTCGATCAAGTAGAGAATGTATTCAAAGGACAATACAACTACAGAGATAATTATACGTATCATTCTGGAGTTGGTGATGTGCAAAAAGCACAATTTATTGCTCTTTTAGAATACATAAATAAAGAGTATCCGAATGTAGAGTTATACTTTAAAAACCCTATTGACGGATTCGACAGAATCAAGTATACTGATATAGTATCTCGATTTAATGTCGAAGATAAGTGGATTCTAGGTCAAGGTCTAGAGTCTTTAGATAAAATGCTAATATAATGCGATACAATGTTTAATACAAGGAGAATACAATGTCGACATCTTTAGATAAACTCAGGGCAGCAATGGAATCTGCCTCACCATCAGGTGGTGAAAAAAAATCTTACGGAGACGAAAACTATTGGAAACCAGAACTTGATAAGTCAGGTAATGGTTATGCAATAATTCGTTTCTTACCAACACCCGAAGGAGAAGAGATGCCATGGGTATCTTATTTCGATCACGGGTTTCAAGGACCAGGTGGTTGGTATATTGAGAAATCACTAACTACTATCGGTAAAAAAGACCCAGTGTCTGAGTACAACACTTCATTGTGGAATACAGGACTAGAAGCAAACAAAGAACAAGCACGTAAACAGAAAAGACGTTTACATTATGTGTCTAACATCTATGTTGTTTCAGACCCTAAAAATCCTCACAATGAAGGAAAAGTTTTCAAGTACAGATATGGAAAGAAAATTTTTGAAATGTTGAAAGAAGCAATCTCACCTGCTTTTGAAGATGAGAATGCTATCAACCCATTTGATCTCAGAAATGAAGGGGCAAATTTTAAAATCAAAATCAGAAAAGTTGATGGTTATTGGAACTACGACAAGTCAGAGTTTGATTCACAATCTGCACTTTTTGAAGATGAAAATCAGTTAAATGATATATATACTTCACTGAACTCATTGAATGAGATCATTTCACCTGAAAAATTCAAGTCTTATGAAGAGTTGAAGACTAAACTAGACAGAGTTCTAGGACTAGCAGGTGGAGTTGCTACATCTACTGCGGAGTCAATAGCAGAAGACATGGAAGAAGTGCCATGGTCTGGTGTTAACGAGAACGTAGCAGACGAACCCGTAATCTCATCAGCAGAATCTACACCAATGAATGAGAGTGAAGACGATGCGATGGATTACTTTAAGAAACTTGCTACCGAGTAGTAAGATTTCTTAGTCGGGCGTGATGATGTTAGCATCACGGACTGAGGCCGTGGAATGGGGGTAACTCAGTAAGGGTAAAGAATCTAAGAAAACGCGGAGATTCTTGTAGAGAGCGGGATTGCTGTAAAGTGAATTGGGGCGACTCTACATTTTAATTAACTATTTGAAAATATATGCCAATTGTAAAACCAAGAATACATCCGAAGACGAATAACGTTGAACCGTTTGATCGTATGCTACGTAGATTTAAAAAAGCATGTGATAGAAAGGGTATTGTTAAAGAGGTCAGAGAGAGACAGTACTTCGAGAAACCTTCTTCTAAGAAAAATGAAAAGAATCAATACATCAAAAGAAAACGTAAACTCGATGCTAAAAGGGCAACCCTTAAAGGTTATCGTAGGAAATAAAAATGTCTAACTGGCATGGTGGCAAAGGTTCTAAAAGAAGGAACTCAGACGAGAAATTGTATTCTGATAATTGGGAAAAGATTTTTGGTAAGAAAGAACCTGAAATCAAAGTTCGTAAAGAAACACCTAAACACGGCACATCTAAAGTCCATTCGGACAAAACAAAATACAATCGTAAAAATCAGAAAGTCAAACAGGCATCAATGACTGATTTGAACTGGGACGGAAATCATTAAGTCTTACTGATCCCAAGGCATTGGGGTAGAGACTGCACCAAATTGATGTAAAGCAGATTCTTTTACAGACATGTCAGTCACAGCAGGTTGTGGCGGTTCTTGATTAACAGTAACATTACTATTATCACTGTTATCTGTTACTACGTTAGTGCCACTGCCATTTCCAGATAGATTGTTTAGATCAAGTACTTCGCCATTAGCATTTTCAATACTACTCATTAAATTGCCCGATGGGTCAAATGTGTTTAACATTCTTTTAAGACTTGCAGAAGAACCTGATCCAGAAAGTGTTAGGTAACCTTCTTTTTCATCACCAACACCTTCAGCAAATACACCATCACCTACCATCATGTCAGTAATGAATCCAAATTCATTTCCTCTACCCATGGGCATACTACTTGCTCTTTTTCCCATATCATAATCTGAGGCATTTTTGTCTTCAGCAGTTTGTAATCCTTCAGAACTAAAGGCCACACCATATCTATCTTCAAATTTATCTAAGAACATTGCAGAACTATCTTGTTGCTTATACAAATCTATAACTTTGTTTAATGTAGATTCGTTAAATTGACTTTGATCAACAACATTGTCAAGACTTTCTGAAGGCAATTTAGAATCTAACTGTTTATATGTCATGCCTGTTGTTTCTTCGAAGAAATCTTTATTGTTATTTAAGTATCTACCAAGAGCAGTTCTTCGGTCAATAAGTTCTTTATATTCTTCAGTTCTTGTGAACTCATCACCAGTTCCTCTTAGACCGACTATAAAGTTAGAAAGATCAAGATATTGTTTTCTTGCCAACATCAATTGGAAAACTGTTTGAGATTTTTTTGCTAATAATTTTCTTGTTTGTTTAACAATGTTTTCAGTATTCGCATCATTTTCATCAAGACCCATTCTATCGATGATCAACTGATCACCAGCAGTGCCTGTTTGGTTTTGTAATACAACTTCGGCAACTTCTTGGTTTGCTTCTAGGTTTACACCATCTGCACCTGTGTCTGTTTTGATTCTGCTATCTAGAATTTGTCCATATGTTTCTGATTTTTTATCTGTGTCTATGTATTGAAATAAAGCATCTGGTCTTTGTATGTCTTTTGTGCCATCAGCATTCTCTTTGACAAACCCTGGTCCACCTTTAAGCATTGAGTCATATCGATATCCTTGAGCAAACATATCGTCAGACATTCGAGTACTTCTCTTCTGCATTTCTATTTGAGACTCTCTTACATAGATTTTTCTTTCTACATCGTCTCTTTGTGATTGATTAAATATATCGATACCTGGAATGTCATCGATAAAGAGTAAGAACTTATCAATAAAGTTCATGAATCGTCTAAATCCAGTCGTAACTAATTCTATTGTTTTTTCTAAACCAAGAAAATAGATACTTAGACCACCAATAATTGCTAATATCCCGACGAAGGTGCTTAATGAAGGGATTAGTCCTCTCATTAAACCACTAAATTTGCCCATATTCTTATTATTATCTTTAAGATTGGCAAGTTGTTTCTTTTTCTCTGGTAATTCTTTTTGAAGGTGCTTACGACGTTTCTTGTCGTCCATCGTATAACCTTTAGCAAGTTTACCTTTGTGTTTCTCGTTTAATTCATCGAGTTTAAGAAGTTCTTTTTCTTCATCTTGTATTTCTTTAGTGAGTGAGATTTGTTTCTCATCGTTCTCTTTTCTTTCTTTTACACCTTTATTGTAATCTTTGATTGCTAAACCAAATCTTGCAAGTGGTAGAATGACAGTTGCTTGTAAAATGTTACTGATTGCTTTAAACTTATCAGAAACTTTTTCAGAAGTGCTATCGAGATCGATAAAACCACCAGACAACTCTTTAACACCTGAATTGAACAGATCACTACTACTCTTGCCTGCCATGACTTCCATTTTCATAGAAACCTTTTGTACGAGTTGCGATTGTTTAGCAGTCTCTTGTGTTATAATCTTCTGCTTATTAAGTTGCTTTTGATTCATTTCATTCTTCTTACTGAAGAACGAACCGAATTTATTTAAGAGACCGTCTACCTTTTCTTGTGATAATGTTTCTGCCATTACTTGTCCTTTTTATTCCAGAAATAGTCGTCGATCCAGCACTTGCCAAAATACAGAATACCTAACCAGATGGAAAATATAATTCCATCAAAGTAGGTTAGATTTTGCCAAGCACTTACTGGATCCATTATTTACCGAATGCCTTTCCTGCTTCACTGATACCAAATGCACCAAGTGTAACAACTACAAATGATGTATAGATTGTATCTGATATCTGTAAATCCATACCCCAAAATGCAGTGATTAGGTCACACATACCAAATGCTACCATAATAGCAAACGATATAAAACCTATAATTGATTTTTCGTTGATGTCGTTTTCATCACGGAACAATGCCCCAAATGAAAATCGTTCTACGGGTTGTGCGGCCGCAGTTGCGATCTTGAGTTCTTTGGACATCTTCTCCATTTCTCTGATCTTGTCTTGTGCTTCATCTACTTTTAGAACAAGTTCAGTATATTTCTCAAGGTCTACAGTTGCTTGACCACTTCCTGTTTTGACTGTTTCTTCTGCCATGTTACTTCCTATTTTTTAAACGTTCACGTTCAGTTTCTAAATGTTGAAGCAGAAGTTTCATGTATACCTCCCTTTCCCATGGCATCATATTTTCTAATTCAGTTAATGAATACTTGTGGTGTTGCATTAACTGAAAGTTGGTGTTATAATAGTTATACACCGACTCATGTGAAAGGGCGATTAAAAAAAATTCTCTAAACCCTTTACAGGAATTGAGTGATCTTTTTTACACTGGTCACATGTATAATCTACATTATGTTCAAGTGTTGGCATTGATTCAACCCAATTGCTTAACATTTCTAACTGCTGAACAGTTAAACTTTCTATAAATGTATCAACTTCACGTGGTGAGTAATCTATAAGATCGTACACATCATCTTCATCAAATATTTGATCGATACTGTTTTTAATAATAGTCATAAATGAATCTTGAGGGTTTTGCTCAAGTTCACTTTGAACTGAAGCATTAGGGTATTTCATAACTACACCTAATGTTTCACTCAATTGTAACTTTGGATCAGGCAGATCATCTGTATTAATACTGATATCTGCTATTTCAACTTTGACATCTATTTCGCCACTACAACCTTCTGTAGCACACGATAGTTTCATGTCAACAGTTTCACCGACAGATTTACCTCTCACTTGAAGAAATAGATATTCTAAATCTCCAATAGGCAATTTGCCAGCATCAACTTCTCCAAAAGTCACTGCATTTATGACTGATGCTATTGCATTAAAAATCTCGGCCTGATTTTCTCCCTCTTGCATCAAAACTAAGTTTCTTTGTTCTGATACTAAGAAAGGTCTAAACTTGACCTTGATCTCACTTAAAGGCAACTCACAAAAATATTCTGGTGCCTTTTGTACTGGTAATCCCATAATTTATATTCTCCTTCAATTATACTGATCTATCTAAAAAGAACCACCTCTTCCGCCTTTACTTGATTGTACAGACTTATTGGGTGTTTTATCTTTAGTCTTAGATGGACCAAATGTACCATGTAATCTATTTAGTCGTTCCTGGAATTTTGTTATTTTACTGTTTGACTTACCAAACACTCCAAGTAAATCATTCAATGCACCAAGTGCCCTTGCACCTCGATTGAATCCAGAAAGTTGTCCAGGATTTTTGTATTCTGTTGTAAATGATCTGTATGCCCATGTTACTTCAAACTTCATAATGTCATCTGTAGTAGATGAGTCTAAGTCTTGTTGAGCAAATCCTACAGGGTATGCTTCATGCAAAGTGTATGATAGAGACTTTTTATCTGATCTAGTTAGTTGGTTTATCTCTACTCTGCCTATGTAATTGTTATACCATTCGTATACAGGTAAAAAAGCATTGCCCTCGATTTCACCTTGAGCAGAGAAGATAGTTTCTTGCCATGCTTGTATTATGAATCTATCTGCAAACGTAGAATCACATAAGAATGACATTGTTACTTCCCCGCCATGATTGACCTGATATGGCATTTTTCTTGTAGGTCCATATTCTGAAAAGTCAGCAACTTCTAAACTTCTACCAGGTAAAGATGCATTTACACATCTGATACCTCTCATAGAGAAGTCACCCTCAGTTGCACCCATAAGTGCTGACGGACCAAATACGTTTACTTCGAATCTGTTTGCTCTTGCACCCTGATCAAATTGGTGTCTAATGTTTTCTATTTCTAATCTTCTTGCCATGTTTTACCCGTATATTTCTTTTTTAGCATATGCATAAACTTTGTTAGCATTTTCTTTTTGAAACTGTGTTACTGGCAATAACGCAATGAGATCCCAATATTCTGGATCGACATCTAACGCATTGCCAACAATGTTTGACTTGAGATACTTTTTGATACATGGTTTTGCCCACTTTAATTTTGCTACTGAAGTGAGTAATTGGTAAGTCATACGTATTCTAGTAGTCTCATCAAACTTTTCGTTATTTGTATATTCAAACAATCCGTCTAATAAACGAATACGATATCTTGGTGGTATATAATGTAAGTTCATTCCTAAAAACGAACCATCTCTATAATCTTCGATTACAATTACACAAGGAAATCTGTCCCAATAAGGCAATTTGTCTTGTGTCTTAGCATCATAGAAATACATGTACATCTTACCATCAATATATCGGTCAGTTTTTTCTATGCCCGATGTTTGATAGAATCGTCTAGCAGGAATACGCATTCTTTGAACTCTTTTTCTAAACCAATTCATACTATCGTATGATCGTTTAGCAAGTTCTTTAGGACTTTCTTTCTGTAATCTTTCTAGTAGACTCATACTACTATTTATGACTACTTGACTGTAATAATTACCTTATTATTTTCAAAAGTTTTAATTTTATCAGATACGTGAATTAACAAGTTCAAATCTTTCTTAGTAAACGTTTGATTGTCTTTAACATAGATTTCAACACCATGCTCTTCGCCATCAAAGTGTACTACACTTGCAAGTTCTTCATCGTAGTAATTGAGTAGTTTAGGTTTTGTATGATTGAGCATGGACTCCATGGTCTCACCCCAATCTTTAAATTTATCTAAACCTTGTGTGATGTGTGCTTCTAACATAAACAAAGTATCTTCTTCGCCAATGAACTTACGAACCCTTGAGAACCATACATCGTTTTTCTCATCTTTAGTTTCATCGTCTGTATCGAAGTAACTTAACCATTCGTCGAAGTTTAATTCTTTACTATCGTATTTGTTTAGAGGGTCCCATATCATTAAATCAACATCTAGTAGATCAGCACTAACTAATGCTCTAATTCTATTTCCACCAGGATGGAAGTGTATAAAGTTTCCGTTACGTAACACACCATTAGGGGGTGACCATAATCCCTTCTCTAAAATGTCGTGGTGTAAAAACCAATGCTTATGCGTAAGCAGTTTATGGTCTTTGTGGTCCCAAGTATCTTCGAAGAAGTTTGAAAATGGTTGATCTGTCCATTTTGAAAAGTTATCTGTAACATAACCCAGATCAATAGCATGTCTCAAAGACATAATCTTGGGTTTACATGTAGTTTCATTCCATAATCTTTTTACTTCGTCTAATACACCTGCATCATTGATACTGCCAAGTGTTTCGTATTCTTTATTTGGTTGTGATTGTGAATTTGTTGCCATCTTGTACTCTCTCTACCTCTCCTGGATATAAGTCTAAGAACATTCTTAGATCGTTTCTTGTAAATATGTAGTCGTTATGTGTTTCTAGAATAACGCCTGTCTCTTCTCCCTCGTGTCTAAACAAGTCTTTGATATCATCGTCACATTTACCCTTTAGTAAAGGCCTAAGTGACTTATACATTCCTTCTTTAATGTCTTTGACTGCATTATACATGCCCTTTCTATCTTCTTGTACATGTACTTCGAGAATCTCGTCTGGTATGATTGCACCAAATATTGTTTTGTTTATATTGTCAAATAACCCATACCATTCATCAAACGTTAATGGTTTTTGGTCATATTCTCTCATGTAACCACATTTATCCCAAAGAATTACTTTTTGGTCCCAATCTCTCATGTGTCTGATAGCATGAACCCTCGACATTCCGGGATGGACATGTACTTCACCTTCGTGATTCGTCTGTTTCCATGGTTTGAAATTGTAATTAGGGATTTTCTTAAATCTTGCTTGTATAAAACTATAAAGACCTACTGTACGTGCTTGATTGACTAACCATTGCACCTTAATTTTATGAAATACCCAGTTATGATCTGTATCTTGTAAGTCAGTTTTATTATCTATAGTTGTTCGTAAGTCCATTTTGTTGAAAAAGTGTTCGACGTACTTGTTTAACTGTTCATCTGTATAACTGTAGTTACCAAACATGCCATCATTGTCTAATTGACCATAAGTTACAACATATGGTTTTACTGTTTGTGATAGTTGTTCAAAACATGCTTTAAAATCAGCAAAGTGTTTGTCTTTTGCCTCTTGAGTTAGATGTTCCCATTGAAAGTTGAAGTGTCTGAACTCAGAAAAATCTGTATCAGCAACTATGGGTTCAGATTTAGTTAAACGCATTCAAATGTTCCTCTACTCTTTTCAAGTCTTCAGGTGTATCAACTGATAAACCCTCATCATCGACTTCTACCATTTTTACATTAAACCCCATTTCTAGATATCTTAGCATTTCTACACTTTCTGCTCTTTCTAGTGGACCTCGTTCTATCTTATTAAACATCTCTAACGATTCACGATTGAAGCAGTATAATCCTAGTTGTTGTTTAAAGTCAGTCTCTTCTTTTTGATTGTAAGGTACAGGCAGTCTACTGTAATATTGTGCCATGTTACCTTTATTAGTTATGACTTTGACAACGTTCTTATCATGCAGTTTATAATCATCGTTTACTTTAACATAAGCATTTGATACACCAATGTTATCGTCATGTTCTTCTATTAATTTATCAATTGCTTCTGGGTTGATCAGAGGTTCGTCACCTTGTATATTGACGAATCTATTTCCATCACATAACTGAAGTGCATGGGCACATCTATCTGTACCTGTAGCACAATCACTTTCAATTACAATGCAACGTAACTCATTTGCAGAACAATATTGTCGAATACGATTATCATCTGTTAATATAACAATAGTGTCGATGTTTTTACACATGTGTACTTGATCATATACACGTCTCAACATGGGTATACCATTGATGAGTTCTAGTGGTTTACCAGGATAACGAGATGACTCCCATCTCGCAGGTATCATACCAACTGTTAAATTAATTTGTTTATCTGGTCCACTGAGTGTTCGCATTTCACTTGTCCATATCCATATTTTGCATGTATAAAATCTACCCCTGCTCGTAGGGCGCATTCGTAATCACTTATCATGTCCCCGATGTAAATTGTGTCTTTGGGGTCTTCATTACAGAATGCAATAGTATTTAGTAATTGATCAGGTGAAGGTTTTCCACGTAAACCACTTTTTGGCGAACATACAAAGTCGAATTCTGGCAATAGTTTTCCGTCGTCTCTTAGACCTTTGAGTATTTCTCTAACTCTAGTTCCATCTTTAGATGTACAGATTGCTATTTTACACCCCCTTTCTTTCAAGGTGTTTAAAGTGTCGATAGCACCAGGATAAATTTTAACTTCGTCAATACCTTGTGATGATGACTTATCATAAGTTGCCTTTATGTTGGTTTGATCTTCTGTTATACCAATTTCTGTAAGTATATCATAAAAGGGTTTACCAATGTGCTTGGCATATTCTTCAAAAGGCACATCAATCTTATGATTGAGTTGTACAACACCCCAGGATATTTTCATATTTGGGAGAGAGTCGATGATTACACCATCGAGATCGAATACATATAATTTTTTCATTTTTTTGGTAAGATTTCTTTCTCAGTTAATATTCTAAACACATACTTACGATCATCACAATACTCTTGTGCGGCCTTAAACTTGGCCTGATTGACCATGTATGTAGTTACCTCAGTAAGATATCTCTTAGTTCTCCTATTTGGATTTTTAGGGGGAAATAATTGCTTGTAAGGTTTAACTTCTATAATTTCTCGTACAGTTTGCTTGTCTTTGTTCACGTACTTTACGTAGAAGTCAGGAAAGTAACGATGGACTCTCTTGTCAACAGGCGATCTGTATGGTATAACGATTTCTTCACTTCCCCATTCAATAATTTTATCATTATCATCACACCATTTCATAAATCGACGTTCTAAAAGAGATCGATAAAAGATTTTGGTAGGGTCACCTTTATATTTTTTGTAGTTCTTCGGTTTAAAACGGCCACTATACGACATAAATAACAGTATTACAATTCATTTTAAGTGTATTTATACTCATGGCATATATAGACAAATTAATCGGAAAATTCAATAAAATCAAAGGTGCAGTTGATTCATTCAAAGGCATTCAAAGTAAATTGCAGAACATTAACTACAATACTGCAATTGATGCCTTGGGTGAAGAGAAAGAAAAAGCAATCAAAGATATCTTAAGTCGTAACAAAGAGTTAGATAAACTCACATCTAACAAAACTAAGAGAGCAATTAAGAAAACGCCTAGCAATACAACGATTGAGTTTACTTATCCTTATCACGACGATTTACATAATTACATCGTCTTTGAAACAAGATCAAGACATACGGGAACAGAGGGAACTGATCCAGAAGGCCGTAAAGCAGTTGCACTATATGTACCAGACACTTTAATATCTCAAGCAAGTGTATCTTATGGTGGTACTGATATGAGTAGAATGGGTGCCGCATTAATGCAGATTGCTTCAGCAATTGCATCACCACAAGCAGACTTGGGATTAGCAACGAGAAGTGCCGCGGCAACTGTACTACCCACTATGATACAACAAGGTATTAACAAGTTGACTGGTGGTCAAGAAAACTTAAAAAAGGGTATTGCAGTTAATCCACTTAAAGAGCAATTACTTCAAGGTCTAGATTTCAGAACATGGGATTTCACTTTTGAATTCTTTCCTAGATCACAAGACGAAGCAACACAAGTGCAAAACATTATACACACATTCAGAACGGCAATGCTACCTGGAACAACAGATGGTACAAGTGTTGAGGGTGTTGGAGAAGCAGTGGGTGATGTACTAAAAGCAAACAGTGTCACTGCCGATTATTTTACATATCCAAATGTGTTTGATATCTATTTTGATGGCCCATTAGGAAGTGCGATTGATGGGTTTCTACCAGCAGTGTGTACAAATGCTCAAGTAGATCATACAGGTGGTTTAAAATTTTCAACCTATGAAAATGGTATGCCAGTTAAAACAACACTTACACTTCAGTTTCAAGAAATCAAAATGCTTACTCAAAGTAATTATAGAGAGATTTCAGCAATTGAAAATAATTCATTTGAAAATGAAACCAAGAGATTAGGAGAAGATACTAATCTTAACAAATATACTGAACCAAAATCAACAAGTGATAAACAAGATAGTGGAACAACTTCTAATAAAGGCAGAGGTCCTAGTTTCTAATGGCAAATCAATACTTTCAAAACTTTCCAGAATTACAATATAAATTATCTAATGGTAAGATTGTATCTATCAAAGACTTTTTTAGAAAGTCAAAGATTGAGCAAGAAGCAGTAGATAGTATCGTACAATATACAAGGTATGAGATTCAAGATGGTGAAAGACCAGATATTGTAGCATCAAAACTTTATGGTGATGGTGATCTTCATTGGACATTCTACTTAGTAAACGACTTTGATAACTATTACGATTGGCATAAAGACAACGAAACCTTTGAAAAGTATATCAGTCAGAAGTATGCTGGTGTTTATGCAATAGCATCAAATACAACAGATATATTATCTACATCTACTTCAAACACAGGTCAACACGTAGTCAGTAAGTTTTTACTAGGAGAAAAAGTAACTAGTATTAGTGGTACAGGAAATGTCATAGAAGTAGATTCTCAAAATAAAAGAATTGCAATTGAAGGTAGGGGATTTGTATCAGGCGAAACTATCACAGGAAAAATAAGTAACAAAACAATGACACCAACAAGTATAATAGAACATAGAGATGGTGTCAAACATTATTATAATAAAACAAACGGACTTTATACTAATGTTCCGACTGCTGGATATACTAGTGTAACACTTTACGACTATGAATATGAATTGAATGAAGAAAAACGATTGATTAAAGTAATCGATCCTGCAATCATACAAAAGGTAGTTAGAAGATTTGAAAAAGTAATGTCATCATGAATGATCGAACACAACCACAAGAAGGAAACTTCTTACCAGGTGAAATTACAATAGATACTATTTCTCTTGTTAACCAAGAAAGAGAAGTTGTCGAATTAAAAAATATCACTGCTCAAGTAGATATATTTGAGGGAATTGATAATGCATTTTTATCTGGCAGAGTTTCTATTTTTGATGGTGTTAACTTTCATAGAAACTATAAAGTCTATGGTCAAGAATCATTAACTATTAAGTATCGTGTTAAAGAAGACGGTACACAATTCGGTAAACAAGCAGAGAAAACATTTAGAATCTATAAGACTTCAAATGTACAAAATATGCCTGGTTATACTACTGATTCTTTAGCAATACATTTTATTGATCCTAGATATTTTCAATGCGAACAAAAAAGAATCAGTCAAACATTCAGAGGATCGTACTCTGAGATTTTACTTAAGTCACTACTTAAGCATGGTGGGTTCGAACAACAAACAGGAAGTTCACCAATCGAATATTGGGATAAGTCGTATCCAGAAAACAAACAAATAGTATGTGGCAATTGGTCTTTGAACAGATTGATTAGGTATATAAATGAGAATGCTAACTATGAAGAAAATGCTGGTTGGAGAAACTCAATGTTTTTCTATCAAGCAATGCATAGAGGTTTTAGATTTATGGCATTAGATACAATGCTATCTGGCAATACAGAACATGCAGTGTCATTTTCATACAGACCAAAGAATGCAGTTATGGGACAAGAAGAAACTCCTAATGTATCTCAAGGTGGACACAATTCAAAAATCTTACAGTTTGAATACCCACACAAAGGCGATACACTTGCTGGTGTTAAGACAGGAACGTATTCATCGAGTTTAAGAGTCTTTGATCCTATAAGAAATATAGAAAAAGAAATTTATTATGATATGCAAGAAACTTTTGATCGTAATAAAGATAAGCATCTATCTGGATTTCCTTTAATTAGAACAGAAGAGTATGAAGACATTTACAGTGTCCAAGAACCAGTAGCAGATGATGAATATCAAGCAAACAAAATACAATCTGATACAAGTTTAAATCAAGCATATCTTATAGGTGGTAAAACTCATTACAAAGTTAATAACTCTAACGCATATTCAGATTCGCCAAAACTTCAAGATACAAGTCAATACACTGGTGAAGAACACACTGATAACTCATTCTTAGAGGGTATTGCCGCTAGAGAGAACTTATCACAATATACTGTAAAAGTTACAGTTCCTATGAGAGATGACGTTTCAGTAGGGCAAGTTATTCATTTAGAATTGCCAAGACCAGAAGTTGGTGCAGAGGGTGAAGACTTATTAAATGATAATCGTTATCTAGTCACTAAGATTAGGCACAGTTTTTCACCAGGTGAATTTAGAGGCACTATGACAATGATGTGTGCAAAAGAAAGTTTTGCTAAAAATCTTTCTGAGGAGTTTTTACCAAATGAATAATTTTTATTATGGGGTCGTTGAAGATCGTAATGATCCTCTAAAAGTGGGTAGAGTTAGAGTTCGTGTTCGAGGTGTACATACTGATAATAAACAATACATTGCTTCACCTGATCTACCATGGTCGCAAGTAATAATTCCAACAACAAGTGCTGGTCTATCTGGTTTTGGTTTCAATCATAGTCTTGTTGAAGGTTCAACAGTCTTTGGTATGTTTAGAGATAACGATCAGCAAGACTTTATAGTTATGGGTGTTGCACCTGGTGTATCACAAAGTGGATATAAAGAAACACCAAAAGGCGAAATCATAAACAGAACAGTTGAAGCAGGATTTAATGATCCAAGAAGAAAGACACAATCAGAGTATGCAAGTACAACAGACGGACTAAATCCACCTGCAGGTGCAAGACCAAACGAATTGACTTTAGCACTTGATACATCGCCTCAAACTCCTAAAGCACTTAAGTTAGACTATGAAGGTAAAGGTAGTGAGATAGATGAGTACACAGAAGCAGATAAGACATTACCATATTACCCTTTATCTGATTACTATGATGAGTCAGACATCAACAGATTTGCACGAGGTACGGGAACCTATGAGCATAGAGATGACGTACCAGTTAAACCAAAAGAAATAGAAAGACAATCACTATATCCATTTAACAAAGTATTGTATACAGAATCTGGCCACATGGTTGAGATGGACGATACTAGAGGATATGAAAGATTAGCAGTAGAACATAGATCTGGAACATTTTATGAAATACATAAAGACGGATCACAAGTACATAGAGTTGTCAACGACAACTACACAGTTATATGCAAAGATGACGAAGTGTTGATTGGTGGCAAATGTACTATTAAAATATTAGGCGATGCAGATATAGACATTCATGGTGATGCAGATATGCTTGTAAAAGGCGATGCTAAACTTCATTCAGATAAAAACTTAGATATCAGTGCATCAGAAACTTTATCAATCATAGCACCTATCGTTGACGTAAATGGTGGGGTACTAAAACTTAATTCGTAATGATAACTCAACCTATACCAACAAGTTTTCCTTGTCCGACAGATGACATATTTTCTTTACCAACTAAAGAAGAGTTAGTTAGTGCATTGAACGACATTCTTTCTATCCCAAGTAAACTAAAAGCAGAATTGGCCAAAGCAGGTAGTGAGATAGCAGAAGAGGTCAGACAACAAATAGAAGATGTCATTAAAGAGATTGAGGGTTTTGTAGAGAAACTAGAATCACTTTTATCTCCTTATTGGCAAAAACTATCTGTAAGAGATTGGCAAAAAGAAGCAAACGAGGCAATCACTAAGTTTATACAAGACTTTCACATTTATGTACCAGCAAAAATATTAGAGATCATCACGAGTTTAGTACCAGTTGATTTTAACCTTACATTGTTTGGTATCAAAATTAACATCATAAAGATATTTACTGCTGAAGAACAAGCAAAAGTTCAAGCACAAATAGTAGAAAAAATTGATAGTATCAAATTTGATTTTGAAAAATTTACTGGAGAGTTTAGTATTAAGTGTGATGAGTGGCGAGCAAAGATGACTTGGCAATACATCAAAGTAGAAATTATAAAATATCTAAACAACACTGCTCATGCAGTATTCGGAAAACTTATAAAAATCTTTGAAGAAATATGGGACTTATTGGGTTTAGATGCTTTGGTAAGTTTACTTACTTTAAATTTTGAAGAGTTGATCAACAATGGATTAGAATCAATTAAAAAAAGATATGGAGATTTAAAAGAACGAACAATAGAAGAGATCGAAGAATTCAAAAAAGAGTGTAGAGACTTCTTAGATACATTTACTATTGGTGGTTTTGATATTCTTAAAATGATTGGTGGAGATATCAGGTCTAACGTCGAAAGTTTTGAACAAGAAATTGCTGAAAAGATAGTAGCAATTAAAGAGTTTGAAGCAAACTGGCAAAAGAAACTATTGTTCGACTGGGTTAAAATAGTTAAGAAGTTTTTTGATGCGATTGGTATAGGCAAAATCTTTGATTTCTTAATGCTTACATTTTGCGATTTCTTATCACTGATGGGATTCCCTAAATCAATTGATCTAAATATACCAGCAATTGGTGGAGTACTAGCAGTTTCATCTTACAAACCTAAAATTAAAGTAAATAATAATTCTGTAGAAGCAAGAGCAACTGATCTTTATGATGCCGATGGCGAGACAACAGACTTCGATACAACTGGTAGTGGAAGTGAGTTGAAGGTATTTATTGATGGTGTAAAACAAGATCCAAGTACGTACTCTATTCACCCCATTTTTGGAAATAAGGTAGTATTTGATGTAGCACCAGAAAAAGGAACTGTTACTGCCATAAAATATAATACAGATGTCTAAATAGTAGTATGGCCGACTATTTAAAACCAAATGCAAAAATAAACGCAGTAAGCAAGAATGTTTACACTGATCTTGATATGTTATTTAAGGCACACCCATTAACTGGTGATGTAACAACAAAGAAAGATAGTGAAGCAATTAAAAGATCGGTAAGAAATATAGTTCTAACTAATAAATTTGAAAGACCATTCAAACCTAATTTTGGTGCTAGTATTAGAAATTCACTTTTCGAGTTAAAGAATAACAGAGCAAAGAGAAGACTAGAAAAAGACATTGTAGACGTATTAGTTACAAATGAACCTAGAATCAGAAACGTATTTGTAGAAATATCTGATATAGGTTCTGATAGTAATCACTTAGATGTCAGAGTATTTTACAATATTATAAATGGATTAGAACAACAAACATCAAATTTTACAGTAACTAGGGTGAGATAATGGCAGTTAAAAGTTCACAAATAAACGCAACAGATTTAGACTTCGATGCAATTGCAGAGAATATAAAAATTTTTTTAAAGGGTCAAGACAAGTTTAAAGACTACGATTTTGAAGGTTCTTCAATGTCAGTGTTGATCGACACACTTGCATATGCATCACACATTAGTGGTGTTAATACAAACATCGCCGCTTCGGAAATGTTTTTAGATTCTGCACAGATCAGAAAGAACGTAGTATCACGTGCAAAAGATTTAGGGTTTACACCAGCAACAGAAAAGGCAACTTCTGCTACAGTAGAAGTAACAATTAATAATGTCAACAACATAGACGGAACAAATCCAGCATTACAAGATATGTTAATGCCAAGAGGTCATATGTTCACGTCAGTTGTTGATAGTGTTCCTTATAATTTTGTAACAACATCTACATATACACCAACTCAATCTGGTTCAACATATTCATATAAAGATGTAGAGATTATTCAAGGACAATATGTAACTGATCAATATGTTTTTGATGATCAAATTAAAAATTCAAAATTCGTTCTATCAAATGCAAGAGTAGATAGAAGCAAGTTATCAGTTGAAGTGACTTCTAATGGTTCATCAACTGCATATGCATTATCAACTAACGTATCTAGTATCACATCTTCAGCAGAAGTATATTATACACAAGAAAATGAAGACGGGTTCTTAGAGATTTACTTTGGTGATGGTGTACTTGGTAAAGGGTTGCTTGATGGTGATATCATTACTGTAACTTATATTGTAGTAGACGAAGAACATGCAGATGGCGCCAAGATATTTTCAATGGGTCAATCAATTAATGGTTTTGCAAATGCTCAAGTAATTACTCAAACACCAGCAACTGGTGGTGCAGAGAAAGAGACAATTGAATCAATTAAATTTAAAGCAACTAAGTTCTATACATCTCAGAATAGACTTGTGACCCTTAACGACTATAAAGCAAAAGTATCAGAGTATTATCCAAACGCAGATGCAGTTGCAGTTTGGGGTGGCGAAGATAATGAACCACCTGAATATGGCAAAGTGTTCATCTCTCTCAAACCAAAGAACTCAGATTACTTGTCTGAAGCAGAGAAGCAACAAGTATCAAACAATCTTAATCAGTTAAACATGTTAACTGTTAGACCAGTTATTGTAAACCCAGAGATTGTAAAGATTCTTTGCAGTACGACATTCAAATACAATAAGAACTTAACAACATTAGCACTAGGAGAATTAGAAACTATCGTAAGAGGTGCTATTGTGAATTTTGACAATACTAACTTAAATAATTTTGATAGTATATTCAGACATTCAAACCTACTTAAAGCAATTGATGAGAGTGAAAACTCTATTCTTTCTAATACAACAAATATTAGATTATCTAAGAAGAAGACATTAAATCTAAACAAGAAAGAAGGTCACGTTATTAAGTTTGGTAATGCATTCTATAATCCACATTCTGGACATAACGCAGAAGGTGGAGGTATATTACAATCTACAGGATTTAAAATACAAGGTGATGCATTAAACACACACTACTATGATGATGATGGAAAAGGCAATCTTAGAAGATACATCTTATCAGACGGTGTAAGAGTTATAAAGAACAGCACAGCAGGTACAATTGATTACACTGCTGGACAAATTTCAATTGATGCAGAAACATTTACCTCAACAGTAAATAATGACACATCAATAGAATTTACCATAGTACCTTCATCTAACGATGTTATTGCGATTAGGGGTTCTCTAATTGATATTGACGTTGATAGAATTAAGGTCACTGGTGAAGTAGACACCATCGCAAGTGGTGAGGCGAGTGCTGGAGTAGGATATACTTCAACATCTACGTCTAATTATTAATATGCAAGAAGTGATCGTGTGGTTTTCCCACGAGTAGTTTCCCATTTATTTGGATTATAGGAGGATAATTAAATGGCAGATAAAAAGATAACGGCGTTAAACGCCATCGGAGAAGGTCAAGTAGACTCAGGTGATTTACTTCACGTGGTCGATGACCCACAGGGTACACCTGTAAATAAGAAAATGACGTTGGCAACTTTGTTCAACAACATTCCGACTTTCTTGGCACTTGATAGTGTTGAAGCATTGAACGAATCAACATTTGTATCAGCAGGTGTTGGAGTTTCAACTGCAATAACAACACTAGACTTTACTGGTCAAAGTGGTTCATCAGATATTTCTGGTGACTTACCTGTACCAAGTCATGAAGGTCAAATTAAAGTCATCATCAGAAAGAAAGATGACGTTAGTGGTGTTGGTGGTTCAATCGATGTACCAGCGGCATCAAACTGGGTTTCAGGTGCTTCAGCAACAGCAGTTGCAGTTATGGAGTCAAACTCAGCAATGGTATTAGTTGGAGTAGGTTCAACATGGTACCCAGTTGCAACAGTAGGTACTGTTACTCTTAGTTAATTGATGGATTAATCAGATGGCACATCAAAATCATATAGTAGATAGATTAACAAACAGACTATCGACAATTCTTCCTGAACATATCAGAGAAGATGCGCCGATATTTGAATCGTTCCTATCTTCTTATTTTGAGTACCTAGAATCTGAAATCATCGTTATTGAAGATGAGCAAGTATTAACAGCAATACAATTAGAAGACGGAACTGTAATAGGTGATGGTAACTTAGTCACTGAAGATAGTTCCGATCTTCTATCTAATAGAATTTTAATTCCCAGAGTCGAACCGACAGATGCAGAAGAATCAGAACCAATTGTTAAGGGTGAATACATCTATGGCAAAAATAATGGTTCAGTAGCAAAAGTTAAAGTACGACAAGGCAATGTTATAATTGTCGATACAGTATCGGGAACAGGATTTGCAGTTGGCGAGACTATTGAAGGTCGTGATGGTGGTCAAACTGCAATAGTTAAAACATATAAAGAAAACTCTATTGTAGCATCTAACAGATTGCTAGACTATTCTAATATCGATCAGACATTAGAAACATTCTTAGAGTACTTTCAAAAAGATTTCATACCATCGTTAGATTTAGCAGACACACAAAATAAAAGATTAACATTAAAGAATATAAGCACCCTTTATAAGCAAAAGGGTACTGCTGAATCTGTAGAGTTCTTGATGAGAATTCTATATGGTCAATCATCATCTGTAAAATATCCAATTGACGAAACTATATTTGCATCTAAATCAGATTATTCTGAAGTGCGAAAAATGGTTGTCGTTATGGAACAAGGTGGTATACCAGAAGCAACAGATAGAATCATACAATACAACGTAGAAGATCCCTCTCTCAAAGATGCAGAAGCAGTAGTAGAAACAGTAGAGATTATTAATACGACAGATAGACGATACGGTCTTTCAATATCAAGAACACATAGAGGAACATTTACAGAAAATTCACCAGTCGTATTAGTAGACAGAGATGGAATTACAAGATATCCTGGAACAACTAAAGGTATAATCTCCGAACTGATAGTAGATGATTCATCAACAACTTTCGGACTAGAAAGTGAATCTGGTGATCTATTACTAGAAGATAACTCAGCACTTTTATTTGAGGGTGCATCTACTGGATCCATGTATAATCTTAATGATAAGATTAACTTTACTGGAGCAAAAACAGACACTTCGGTAGTAGAAGCATTAACAACTGTATCAGAACTATCTAGAGGTTCTATAGAAGAGATATACATCGAGAGTGCTGGAACAGGTTATTCAGCAAACGACATTATCATCTTTGAAAATGCTAACACAGAAGGTAGTGGAGCAGAAGCAATCATTGGGGCAGTTGGTGACGAACTTATTTTAGAGAACGCAACTGTATTTGATCAATACGAGTTAATCGCAACAGCAGGTCAAACAAAGTTTGGTGGAGTAGATAGTAACGGAGATGCAGTTAGAGATTTAAACAACAAACCAGTTGCTCTAAACGGATTAGATGTTACAGTTCTCGTAGATGGTTTAGAGCAAGACGTATCTCTTTACACTGTACAAAATGATGGTGTTCTATTCGACAGTTCACCAACAACATCAGGTGGCGAGAGAGTTGAACTTGTAACTAAGTTTAGCAGAGTATCGTTAGAGAATGGCGATCAAGTCTATTTAGAGGGTGGAGATCAGAGAATACGTAAAGTAACTATCACCTCAGGTGGTGCAGGTTATCAAACATTCCCACAAGTTTTTGTTGGTGGTTATCTTTACTTTGATAAAACTGTAAGTATAACAGGATTCTCAGTTGGCGAACTTATAACAGGACAATCTTCAAATGCCACATCTAGTATATCACGTATTGATACTAAAAACAATAGATTAGTTGTTAGACGTTCATCGACTGATACAGGAACATATCAAGACGGAGAATTAATTGTTGGTGGTTCTTCAAGTGCTGAAGCAATCATTAAGAATGCTAGAGTTACAGCAGGTACGGGAGCAAAACTTTTTGCATGGTCATCAAAAATTGGTGGTGTTGAGAAAGTAAGAATAACAAATCAGGGTTACGATTTTGATGAGAACGCAGTTATTTCTAGTACATCATTTGATAACATGCTTACGTTTGCACCAACAACAGCATCAGCACTTGATAAGGGTGTACAAATTACTGGTGTAACATCTGGTGCTACAGGAACTATTGTATCATATGATACGCAAAGAAACTTACTTAAGTTTACAGATAGACAAGGTACTTTCTTAGTAGATGAGAAAGTTACATATGGTAATGATTCATTCAAAGTATTGAAGTACGATCCATATGATGCTAGAGGTAAGTTGTCTGGAGAAGGTATCACAAACGATAACTTCTTTGGTGATACTGGTTATTTATCTAACGAGTTCTCAAACATTCAAGATGGTAGAATCTATCAAACACATTCTTACATCATCAAAGTGGGTGAATCGATTGAAAAATATAGATCGATAGTTAAAGATTTAGTTCACCCTGCAGGGCATATATTTTTTGGTGAAGTTGCAGTTGAACGTGTCATCGCATCATCGGCATCACTAGCAGATAGATTTGCAATCAATCAAGATAACAGATTAGGTATTATTAATACTACTTTTGTACCTACAATTCTAATTGAATTAGAACATACAGAGCATATCATAATGGAAGATTCTACTAGAGATAGTGAGAATAAACTTCTATATGAGAATGGCGATAGAATTGAAAACGAAGACGCATTCGAACCAAAAGCAAGAACACAAAGACAGACTCAACTTCTTATTCATACTAAAGCAGATGAACTTTCTAACATGGCAATGGCGCATGTATTAAGAGATTACTTAAATGAAGGTGCTGAAGTAGAGAGACATAGAGTTGAGACTATTAAGAAATTTATTAGTAGTGCTACACAAACACAGATAGCAAATGATATCAGTGATCCCGTGGCACCAACTGCATCTCTAGTTACAGTAATCAATCAAAGATCACCTAGACTTGATGGTGTCGTATCAGTATTGAACTTAGCAACAGCAGACAATGACTATCTAAAATTAGATAGAGAAGATGCAGTATCGCCAATCGGTGTAAGACCACAAGATCAAGGTAAAGTCTATCAGATAGCAGACTTTAGTGAAGAGATGTTAGTCTTTGAAGATGGCACAAATATACAACTAGAAGAACCTAGAAATAGAATATCATTAGAACCTGAAAGAAGAAACCTTGAAGGGGAAAACATGGCACTAGAAGATGGCAGTGGTACGATTCTTTTAGAAGATGAAACAATTCCTGAGCATATCGAAAGATTTATATCAGAACGATCACGTGAATTGTTTAGTCCATATTTCTATTCAGAAAATAACATGGATAGAATAGTTATGGAAACAGGTGAACCTTTAGTTCACGAACAGTTGGGGACAGGAACATTAAGCAGTTTTGTTCCACATGGACCAACTATAAGATCAATAAATAAGATTGCATTTCAAGATACATACAGAATTGCGTATTACATGCTCGATGAAGAGACAGGATCACAAGAAGAAGATAGATTTATCTTAGAAAGTGGCACTGATGGTGGTTCAGGATCTATCTTATTAGAAGATACTGAAAGAGATGGATTAAGAATTAGTCAATTGAATGAACTTCTACAGACGTTCTACATAGCAGAATTACCAAGACATGAGAATAGAAGAACCAATATTGCGTACTCTTCTTATGTAAATTCATCTAATATTACTAATGGTAACCTAGCATTATTAATAGAAAGTGAATAATTTGTAAAAATCTTCATAGGCAATGTTATAAATAGTTTAATAAATACTTAACTGAGGAGTTAATCGAGGAACAAAAAATGGCAGCAATTATTTTAGAAAAGTTTAGAACGCATAATGCGAAAGAATTCATCGCAGATTTTGGCGATTCATCAAACTATATTTTTATAGGCAGAACACATGCGTGGGTAGATGCAAGTGATTCATCAATAGACGACAATAATCCACCTTCACCAGCAAATTCAGAGAGTGAAGAAGTAAGAGCATTCGAAGATATGATTGCACTTAAGCAAGTTGGTACAGGAGACGTATCACATGGATTAGTTAGACATAACTGGACAGTAGGAACTGTTTACGATGAGTATAGAGATGACTACAGTGCATCAAATCAGACTCCATCAGGTGCTAACAACTTCTTTGATGGTAGAGGTTATGTTGTAACTTCAGACTACAAAGTTTATAAGTGTCTTAAAACTCCATTTTCCTCAGGAACAGCACAAGGCGCCGCAGTAAATAGTGAACCAACTACTACTTCAACAACTGATCCTCAAGTTACAACAGATGGTTACATGTGGAAATTCATGTATCAAATTCCTGCCTCAGAAGTTATTAAGTATGTTACTAACGATTTCATTCCAGTTAAAACACTAGGTGCTAAAACAACAGTTGCAGGTTCTGGCACAGGTGGTGGATTCGGAACATCTGCTTCAGATGACGGTTCAGCACAATGGGACGTAGAAGATGATGCAGTAGACGGAGCAATTTACAGATACATTGTTAAAACTGCAGGTACTGGTTATAGAAATAACTCTAACGCAACAGACTTTTCAGTAGACGTAGCAGTAGAGGGAGATGGTTCTGGTGCAGTAGCAACATTATCATTCGTTGGTGGTGCATTGAACAACGTAGTATTCAAAGACTCATCATCATATGGTGCAGGATATAAAAGAGCATCATTCCCAACAATTGGTTCTGCAATATCAGGAATCTCAAGTGGTTCTGGTGCAACTATTCATGCAGTTATTTCTCCAATTCATGGACATGGAGCAAATCCAATCGAAGAACTTGGTGGTAACTTTGTTATCTTAAACTCAAGATTAGAATTCGGTGATGGTCAAGGAGACTTCCCAACAGATAACGACTTTAGACAAATTGGATTGATTAAGAATCCTGCTAAAAGAGATGGATCAATCTCAAACTTGGGAACTATGACTGCTACTCAGAAACTAACACTTGATGATGCATCAACAGTATCAGTAGATGACATTATTGTGTCTGATCTAAATAACAATGCATCAACAAAAAGAGCAAGGGTTGTATCTAAAACAAGTAATGTTATCAGAGTACTTCCAATCGCAAATGGCGGTGGTGAGTTTGTAAACTTTGTAGCAGAAGATGACATTTATCTAAATGATGCGGGTTCTAAAGTAACAGATGTATCATTAAACGGTATTGATAATGATCACCCAGAAGTTTCTCGATTTACAGGTGACATCTTGTATGTTGAGAATAGAGGTCCAGTATCAAGGGCCGCTGATCAGATTGAAGATATCAAACTGATTATTGAAATGTAATTGTTGTTTTAAACAACATTAAACTTAAAAAGTAGAAACTATGACTGAGAAAACCGATCTAAATATTACACCCTATTACGACGACTATTCAGAGGACAAGAACTTTCATAAAGTCCTCTTTCGTGCTGGTAGACCTCTTCAAGCAAGAGAATTAACTCAGTCTCAATCTATTCTACAAGACCAAATCGAAAAGTTTGGTGGCCACTTCTTTAAAGAAGGTTCTATTGTTCAGGGCGCAGAAGCAAATATAGACATGGACGTCTACTATGTTAAAGTGCAATCATCAAATCCAAATGTGGGCAATGGCGATACTAGTGTTGAAGGATATAGAGAATCGTTTCATGGTAAATATATCAGAGGTGGTTCTACTGGTGTTGTAGCAAAAGTTATAACTTCAATTGCAGAAACATCTACAGATTCTATTACTCTAATTGTTAAAGCATATTCAAGAGGAACCGATTCTAAAGGTTCATTCATCTTTGTTGGCGACGAGACACTTAGAGAAGTCACAATTGATGGTGCAGGTGCAGTAACAAATAATGAAGGTAATGAAAACTTCTTTAAGACAGTTACAGATGAAGACGTACCAACTGGTAGATCATCTATTGCACAAATTAGTCAAGGTACAGTTTACTCAAGAGGATTCTTTGTAAACGTAGATCAACAAGTTATTATCTTAGAGAAGTATAGTGGTGCACCTTCGTATAGAGTAGGATTACAGATTAAAGAAGAACTTATCAGTTCTGGTGCAGATACAACATTGTTAGATAATGCACAGGGTACTAATAATGAAAATGCCCCAGGTGCAGATAGATTAAAAATCACAATGATACTTAAAAAAATAGGTATCGAAGAAGTAACAGACACTAACTTTATCGAATTAACAAGAGTTAATCAAGGTGTTATAGAACTTCACATCAATAGACCAATTTATAGTCATATTGAACATACAATGGCAAGAAGAACTTTTGATACTTCAGGAGACTTTGTAACAAAACAATTCTTGACAACATTTAGAGAACATTTAAAAGAAGGTGACAACAAAGGATTTTATACTGCTGGAGAAGGTGGTGATAATTCTAAGTTTGTTTGCCAGATCTCCCCAGGTAAAGCATACGTAAAAGGGTATGAGATCGAAAAGATTGGAACATCTAATTTAGAATTATTAAAAGCAAGAACTACAGCATCGTTGACTAATACAGCAACGCCTGTTAGACTTGGTAACAAATTAAAAGTAAATAATGTACTAGCATTACCAGAATTCCAAGACGATGCAAGTACAAGTACAACAGCATTTAAACCAATAGAATTATATAACCAAGCACAGAGCAGTGGTGCTCCTGCTGGTGAAAAGATTGGATTTGCAAGAGTCAGACATGTCGATAATGACTTGAACGTCTCTACACAAGCAACTGATGAACTCAACTTATATCTATTTGATATTAAGATGTTCACAAAACTTAAATTCAGTGCTAATATTAGTGCAAGTGATTACAGTGTAGGAGATAAAGTTCAAACATCTTCTGGCGCATCTGGTATTGTTGGAGTTATAGAACATAGTACAGATAGTATCTATCTACATGATGTAGTCGGTACATTCAATGATGGTGATACTGTTGGTGCTAGAGGTCTAAAATCTACAAGCAGAACGATTGACACTGATGGTGTAATTGTATTTAATATTGCACAAGCAAAATCAGTATATCAAGCAACTCCAGGTGGCGGTAGTCAAAACTTTGTAGCAAACGTAGTACTAGATGATTTCAGAACATTATCTGGATTCGCAACATTGGGTGCTGGTGGAACTTCAGATGCCACAGTGACTGGTGTTGGTACTCAGTTCACTAGAGAACTAGTTGTTGGTGATACTATCTTAGATAGTACAGGAACAGAAAGACTAGTTAAAGCAATTACTTCAGATGTTGCATTTACAATCGACGATGTAGATGGCACTTCAGCATCAGGAGTCTCAAGTCAAGTACAGGTTAATCTTGTTAGAAAAAGATCAGTACTAAGAGATCAAGACCAAACAGCGGCAATCTTTGCATGGCCAAGAGACTATGTAAGCAAAGTAACTCCGTCTGATAACGGTCTACAAGTTAGAAAGCAAATTAGATTAACAATTTCAAATGGAGATATTACAATTCCATGTGATACTGCTAACGAGAAGTTTGCTATAGGAAATGAAGACAATTTTCAATTTGCAGTTATAGAACAATCAACTAATGGTAGCAGAACACTTACAAATGGTCAAGTTGTATATCCAAATGACATTTCTAGTTTCCCTACACCAGGTGATGCTAACTTAGTAATACCTATTGGTGATCAAAGCAGTAATCAATATGACGATGGTGCAAAAGTATTAGTATCTTATTCAGTAGTAAGAAAAACACCAGACATTAAAAACAAATCACTGATTAAAAGTAGATCGATTTATTTCGAAGACAAAAACTCAACAAACACTGCAAGATACGGTACTGCTTACGATCATAAAGAATTGTCAATTGGTAAGTCAGACGTTAATAAAGTTTGGGCAGTATTAGAAGGAGTACCTGGTACATTAACTAATAGTCACCCTACACCACCAAACGCAACACTAAACAGAACATCAGGCACATTTAACTCAGGTGAAATTATAGTTGGTCAAACATCTGGTGCTAAAGCAAGACTATTGACTTATAATGAGGGTTCAACTTCATATCTTCTATACATTAAAGAGGGTGTACAGTTCTCAACAGGAGAAGCAGTTGTAGGACAGACAAATACTGGTGTAGCAACAATTCAGAGTTACGATGTAGGATCACCAAACATTAAGTCTAGATATTTCTTAGACAATGGTCAGAGAGATGGTTATTACGATCTTGCTAAATTACAATTAAAAGAAGGTGAACCTACACCTAATAATCCTATCACTATAATCTTCGATCATTTTGAAGCAGGTGGTGGTGATTACTTCGCAAGAGGATCATATAATGATTCAGAAATAGATTACGAAGATATACCAAATTATTCACCAAACAAAGTCGACCTTGGAGGGTTTGAACCTGATGGACAATTCGAATTGTCCGATGCAGTTGACTTTAGATCACATACAGATTCACTTATCAGTGTTACTGCTTATGATCAAACAAACGTACCAAACATATCTAACATTACAACTGCACCATTTGCCTATGATTCTAGAGTGTTCTCATCATTTGATATTGCAACACCTACACCAGGTTCGACAGTTGATGCATCGTTAGAATTCTATGTACCAAGAATTGATAAAGTATTCTTACATAAAGGTGGCATATTCGAAGTAGTATCTGGATATCCAGATATCTCACCACAGAAACCACAACCTATCGATGATGCTATTGAAATGTTTGAAATTTTCATACCAGCATATACTGATAATCTCAAAGAGTTAAAAGTAAAAGCAAGAGATTACAGAAGATTCACCATGAAAGATATTGGTCGAATCAATCAAAGAGTATCAAACTTAGAAAGAATTACATCTCTATCATTATTAGAGAAAGATACTCAATCAAAACAAATTTTAGATGCAGATGGATTTGACAGATATAAGTCAGGATTCTTAGTAGATAACTTTAGAGGTCACAAGATTGGTGATGTATCACATCTTGACTATCATGTTGGTATTGACACTAAGATGGGTCAATTAAGACCACAAAACTATACTCAGTTCTTTGACATTGAACACAAGTCTTCAGCATCAGCAAACTTTAAAAAGACTGGTGATCTAATCACACTACCATATACTGAACACACTTTTGTTGATCAGAATAAAGCATCAAGACATTTGAATGTTAACCCATATCATGTCTTTGCATTTATTGGTAATGTTAAACTTACACCTGAAACAGACATATGGCAAGATACTGAAACTTTACCAGAAGTTAGAATCAATAAAGAAGGTAACTATGATGCCGTACTTGCAGAAAATCAAAACTCATTAGGAACTGTATGGAATGCATGGCAAACAACATGGGTTGGAGAACCTCAAGTTGTATCAGAAGAAACACTAGCATCTGTACCTGCTAACTGGGATGGTAATCCGTCTCAAGGTGGTACAGGACAAAGTACAGCAACTATTACTAGAGAGATAACAGAAACTCCAGAAACTCAAACAAGAAATGGGGTTATTACTTCAGTAGTAGAAGAGTTCGTAGAAACAAGAAACGATAGAATTGTCAGTGTACAAGTTATACCTTTCTGTAGAGCAAGAACACTTGAGATTACTGCAACAAACTTAAAACCAAACACTAATCATTACATACTATTTGACGGAATTACAGTCAACGAATATGTAAGACCATTTAGCACAGACTATTCACAAACAACACATACTGCCGCAAGTGCAGGTGTTAAGACAGATGCTAATGGTATGTTGAGAGCATATTTTGATCTACCAAATAATAGATTCCAAAAGTTCCCAACAGGACAAAGAGAACTTAGAATTACATCTAGTTCAAATAACTTGTCTAACCCAGATTCATACGGTGTAGCAACTTATCAAGCACAAGGACTTTTACAATCAAGTCAAACTGAGATTGTATCTACAAGAAATGGTCGTGTGGTACTTGAAAGAATTACAGATCAAAGAGAGATCATGCAACGTGGTGAAAGGATTAATGTTAACGTAGTTCAGAGAGAACCTGAACCAGAACCACCACAATCTCCACCACCACCTCCGCCGCCTGATCCACCACAAGATCCAGATCCAGAACCGACGCCTGATCCAACACCAGATCCGACGCCAGAACCGAATCCTGAACCTGCGCCAGAACCAACGCCAGAACCAACACCACCACCGTTGGAAGATCCACCACCAGTGGACCCACCAGTTGTGTTGCCAGTTGATGATGTTTGGAGACCTGTAAGAGACTTCCCAAGAGAGAGAAGATTCGAAGCAAGAGATTGGATGGATCCACTAGCAGAATCATTCTTAGTTGAATCTGATGGTGGTATGTTCTTAACATCAATTGATATTTACTTTAAGTCAAAAGATAATAATTTACCATGTTCAGTACAAATTAGAAATATGGTAAACGGATATCCTGGTCAAATAATTTTACCATTCTCAAATGTGACTAAAAATCCAGGTGATATTAATGTATCAGAAGATGGTTCAGTAGCAACTACATTTACTTTTGAGTCACCTGTATATGTTGAAGACAGAGCAGAATACTGTTTCGTAGTCTACTCAAACTCAAACGAATATGAGTGTTACATCTCTAGAATGGGTGAACCAGATATTATTACTGGTGAAACAATTTCAGGACAACCATATGGTGGTTCATTATTCAAATCACAAAACGCATCAACATGGAATGCAGAGCAAACAGACGATCTTAAGTTTAAGATGAAAGTTGCTAAGTTTGATACATCGAAGGTATCATCACTTATATTTGAAAATGCACAATTGCCATCACAAAGTTTACAAGATAATCCTGTACAAACATTTGTTGGTGAACAATACGTAAAAGTAAATCACTACTCACATGGTATGTATGATAGTAATTCAGATGTTAAAATTATAAGTGTAACAGGCGATAAGAAGAACGCAATTTACAAACTAAGTACAGCATCTGGTAGTGTTACTAACGTAACAGCAGGTACTTACACAGGACTAACTCAGCATGTATCATCATCAACATCAGGTGAAGGTGCAGTATTTAATGTTGTAACAACAGGAACCACTGGTAACGAAACGATTGCTAGAATTGAAGTTACAAATCCAGGACATGGATATTCAACTTCAGACAATATCGTAATCAATACAACTCTTGACGGTGATGCAGTAAATATCTCATTTGGTATTACAACAGTAGGTGACACTTTAGGTGGTATACCAATCACGTTGATTAATGCAGAACACAAAGGTATCACTGATTATAGTATCGATACTTATAACATAGACGTAGATGCCTCATTACTAGATAACAATCTAACAAGTTCAACTTATAGTTTTGCAAGTACATATGGTGCTACAGAATCTACAATTGGCGGTGGTGATCAAGTAGTCGCAACTAGAAACTTATACTATGATGCATTGCATACTATGATACCATCAACACAAGTTGCTGGTACACAAATCTTTGCAAGTGTCAATAGAACGGGTATGGGTTCACCAGAAGATTCAAACTTAGACACAGCATACAGCAGAAGAACATCAAGTAACTTTATCAAACTAAATGATAACGTGTACTTTGAAAGACCAAGTGTTATTGCTTCAGTTGTAAATGAAGAAAACAACATGGGTAATACTAAGTCATTCAATTGTTTACTACAGTTGAGATCAGTAAATCCAAACGTATCACCAGTAATTGATATTGGTACAATTGGTTGCTTAGGTATTATGAATAGAATTAACGATATAAACGAATCGGGTGATGTATCAACAGGAGAAGTATTCGTACCGTCTACTGCACCTGATGGAGACAACAACGCAATGGTTTATATCACAAGAAAGGTAACATTGAAAAATCCTGCAACTTCATTAAAAGTGATTGCAGATAACTTCAGACCACCTAATACTGATCTGAAGTTCATGTTTAAGATTATTAAACAGGACGAAACAACACCTATCGATGATATTGGATTTGAGTATTTCAATACATCAGGTGGTCCAGACGTAGATACACCGAAAGACGGAAGAAACTTTAAAGAGTATGAATATACTGCTGATGCTCTTCCAGAATTCAGTGCATTCGTAGTTAAGATAGTAGGACAATCAAGCAATACATCTCAAGTGCCATTAGTACAATCACTTAGATGTCTGGCGTTAGCATAATGACTATCAAAGTTGACGGTCATTCACATCTAATACGTGATGAAGAATCACATGCTATTGTTAATACAGATAACGAAGCATATAGATTAACATTACGTAGAAGAAGTATTGTAACTGCTCAGAGGAACGAGATAAATACATTAAAGAATGAAGTAAGTGAAATTAAAACATTATTAAAACAAGTTATAGAGAACGTAAATGGCAAAAACAGTTGACAATTACAGCACAATAGAAGACTTCAGAAGAACGTACAACGAACTTGCAGTTGACGTTGGTGATATTCGTGGTTTAAGAACTACAAATCAAGCAACACTTACAGATGCAGTAAACAGTATCGAAGATAAATCATTCTTCTTCCAAGAATTTGTGTATACTTCAGATGATACAGATGCAAACGATGGATCTGGTCCATACAATTTCTTTGGAGCAGATATCTTTGCTAACGTCTTAAAGTATAAGAAAGATAGGGTACAAGTATTTGTTAATGGGGTTCACTTGAGTGAAGGTATTGACTATACTGTTACGGGTCTTCAAGCAGATGCTACTTACAATCAAATACAAATTTCAAACACTTCACCATCTTTTGGATCAGGTCTAACAGACGGTGATAGATTAACAGTTTACTCATATACAGGATCGTATCTTGGTGTAGCAGTTCAAAATACTGGCGCCCAGTTCTTCTTGCTTGATGAGACACAAACAATTTACAATAACAATGCTAACGGTCTCATATTCAATGGTAGTAACAGTAATCTTGTAACTACATTGCAATCTGGTTTCACAATTCAAAATGAAGGTAATACTTTAGTAAATGGTGAACTTACAGTTGATACAGGACATACACTAACAGCACCTACAATTACAGACGGAATTGCAACACTATCAAGTGGTTCAATCACAAATGGTGTGAATGGTACTTTCTCAGGTACTATTCAAGCAGAGCATCTCTATACAACAGACGATTTACAAGTTGGTGATGATGCAACAATTAGTGGAGATTTGACAGTTAATGGTGCCGTAACCTTAAACGGTAGTACAATTACTCTAGGTAATCATGCAGATGATAATGTCGTATTTAATGCAGACGTAAACACAGATATCAAACCAAATCAAACTGGTCTCGATCTTGGTTCAAGTACTCAGAAGTGGGACAACTTATATGTAACAGAAGTTCAAGGTAATATCGATGGTAACGTTTACAGTGGTAGTACTCTTGTTCTGAATAATACTACTGCTCACCTAACAGGAACAGTATCAGATATTTCAAATCACGATACAGATGATTTAACAGAAGGTTCAAGTAACTTATACTTCACTACTGCAAGAGCAAGAGAATCTATCAGTGAAAACTCAACTCAGTTAGCATACGATAATTCAACTGGTGTATTAACATATACACAGGGCAACACTGATACTGTAGCAGAAGGAACATCTAATCTTTATTATACAAATGCTAGAGCAGATGAAAGAGTTGCTTTAGAAACAGGTGTTAATTTAGATTTATCAAATCAAGATACAGATGAACTAGCAGAAGGAAGTTCAAATCTATATTATACAAATACTAGAGCAGATGGTAGAATTGCATTACAAGTCGGTGCTAATCTAGATTTATCAAGCAAGTCTACAACTAATTTATCTGAAGGTACAAACTTATATTACACAAATACTAGAGTAGATAATAGAATTGCCAGTGCTAGTATTGGTGATTTAGATGACGTATCTATCTCTAGCATTACGGCAGGTCAAGCACTAACATGGTCAGATTCAGCAAATGATGGTAACGGTGGATTTACACCAACAACACTAGGTAGTAGTACAGATAGTTTTGCAGAGGGTTCAAATAACCTATACTTTACAAATGAGAGAGCAATGGACGCCGCCGCATCGATGATTACAACTGCTACTCACAGTAATATAACAGTAAGTTATGATGACGATGCAAATACATTGGCATTTAGTGCGGCCGCACAATATGGTGACTCAGATGTCGAGGCACATATTTCAGAAGGACCTGGTATTGATCTAGACACTTCTGGTTCAACTTTAGAAATTTCTGCTTCGGCGCAGAAAGGGGTAAAAATATCAAGTACCCATGTAGAATTAGATTATGAAGTAGTATCGGCCTCTGGACTTTCAGGAACACCATCAGGAACAGGAAAACCAGAAGGACATCTATGGTTTGTGATATGATATGTCAGATAAAATATATGTAAAGCATCAACTTGCAGGCGGTAGTTTTCAGCAACCGTATAACTATCAGGTTCCAACACCTCTTAGAACTCCTGCAATTAAAAACCAAACTTATCGTCACCCGACAATAACGCAGGTCCCTCAGACCTATATTGCAACTGGGAGAACAACTGCTAGGTATCCTTTCACATATCCATTTACAACGCAAGGAACTACTCAACAACCTAACACGTATAATATACAAACTTCAGCACAGGGTAACACGAGAGGTAATACTCGAATTTCTGCTCAAGAAACAACACCTGCTATTGGTAACTCTAGAGTTATTGGTAACACTAGGGCACCAATCGATGCACAGGGTACAACGATTACACGATACCCATATATTCAACCATTGATCGGGAATACTCAAGCAAACGCACAGCAACCAAATACGTATTCTTATCAATCACCGTTTACATATGATATTCAATCACCAACACAATATAGTATACAAACTTCTGTAAATGCACAGTCGCCCTCAATTGTTGATTATTCATATCAAACATCGTTACAGCAACCTACAATTACACGTTATCCATTTACATATGAATACAATGTGCAAAATGCTACTCAAGGAAGTACTCGATACCCATTTACTTATCCGTTTACTGGGAGTTCTACAACACCAGTAATTAAAGTAGACAATTATAATATCGATGATCAAATTCATATACCAGATGAAACTGGTACTGGTACTTCAAGTAATAACCCTATGGTTTCAACTTTGACAGCAACTACTTTGTTGAGTACTCCTCAAACAAGAGGTGATGCAATTTACTTTAGACTTAGAAGAGTACTACCAACTACATCGGGTTATACATCTTCTAATGATTATCTAGTTCTCGAAGCAGTAAAAGATAGTGCCCAACATACTAAAACTGGTATAAGTGTATCAGTTGCTAACAGAGAAACATCTGGACCTCCAACTGGTCATACAGGAACAACTGTTATACAGAATTATAGTTCAACAGCAACGAATAATAATTATGTAGAAATAGCAAGATTCGGTTGTCCTGTAAGTGAAGGAGTGGTTTCTGAATTTGAAATTACATTAACACCAGACGCCACTACTACATTTAATACAACAGTGGGATCATTGTCAAATTCTGCTATTTCTGGTTGTTCTATATCTTTTGATACTACAACAAACTCAAATGGTTTCACTACTTATGCTTTTTCTAATTCAAATACTTCACATTATAATGACTGCTTAAATGCAAAAATATATGGAAGTTCTTTGATTTCTCCAAACTCTCAGGGATTTGGTATATTAACAACATACACATCAACGGGTACTGCTAGTTCGAGTTCATATACAGTAAGGAATTATAGAGGTATTGATATATTAGTGAAACTTAAAAAGACGGGTAGGGGAACCCATACTACTCAGTATCCAATGAAACTAAATTTCATATACTTAGCAAGTCATATTACTGGCGGCGGAGGCGGCGGAGGCGGTGGATTCCCATCACCATTCCCAAGTACTCCAAGTTTCCCAACGTTTGATCCGTTTAGTGATCCATTCCACCCGTTCAACTTACCTCTTGTTCAGCAGTCAGTAGAACCTCTGGAGCAACGACTAGCAGGGTAATCATGGCGCAATTTCAATCACAATGGACACAACCTTACTCAGTACAGAGTCCCTTTATATATCAGGGACAAGGGAGCACTAGAGGAACAACACGATATACTTTTCAGTCACCTTCAACTGCTCAGGGTAACACAAGGGGAACTACAGACACTCCAAGTCCATATCGTCAACCAAATATTGGGTCAACAGATGCACAAAATACTGTAATTGTACAGCAACCAAGTCGAGGAACTACACAAACACCTTCAATTGGAAACACAAGAGCAACAGTACAGGGACAAACAAGGTCACCATACAGATCGCCATTTACGTATGCGTATCAAGTAGATGCTAGAGGAAATACTGAGACTAGATATCCGTTTACTTTTCAATCACCGTTTACGTATCAGAATCCTATAACATACGATTTTCAGTATCAGTCGCCATATAGATCACCTGCTAGATATCCCTTTACGTACCCGTTTAGAGTACCATCGATTGGGAATACTAGATCGCCGTTTACGTATGAAATTCAAAATACAGGTAACACACGTGGTACTACACAAGTGCCTTATATATTTCAAGGCAACAGTAGAGTACCATATAATTTACAGACTGTTTCACCTACTACATACACTGTTAGATCACCTAGCATTGTACAGTCACCAGCAATTGGCACAAGACCAATTGGTCCTGTAGCAGAAGTTAAAGCAGTATATTTTAAAGATTCTGATGGTGTAGTAAAGAAATTAGAAAAAGGATATGTAAAAGATTCTCAAGGGACTGTAAGAAAAATACATACTGGCATCCCATTTGCCCAACTAAGCAATTAAAAACATATAAATAGTTACTATGGCAATCATAGCAAATATATACATCGATCAAGGCACAGATTTCAGCATTACAGTAGATGTTACTAATGCCGATGGCACAGCATTAAATCTAAGTGGTTATACTGCGGCCGCACAAATGAGAAAGACATATACTTCTTCGGCAGTTAGTGCATCTTTTGGAACAACAATAATTGAAGCATCAGGACAAGTAACACTATCTTTGACTGATTCACAAACAAGTGCATTATCGCCAGGTAGATATTTGTATGATCTCAATATCACATCTTCAGGTGGAAATACGAGTAGAGTTGTTGAAGGACAAGCAATCGTAACACCGGGTGTAACGAGGAGTTAAATATGGCAATTAAAGGCGTAGTAGGAAGAGTTGCAGGGATTTCTGGTAAAGTTCAGGGTCAAGGTAACTTACGTGTAAAGCAGGTTGCAGTAGGTAATTCATCTACAAACGTGAATTTATCTGCAAAATCTATCAATGAATTAGCAGACGTTGATGCTACAGAAACAGATAACGGATTACTTTCATACGATCAAGCATCAGATAAGTGGACTACAACCACGGTTCTTGACGGCGGAACATTCTAAATAACAATTAGTGAAACCTACATTATGGACACGTGATGAGTGGTCCCCTTTGCAAGAATGCATTTTAGGGACTGCAAAAGAGTTCAACCTCACGAAAGACATCTCACATTATGTCGTTGATTGGCATGATAGTTCTTGGTCTGATTATATTGAAGCAGATTTCGAATACATCACTAAAGACATTATTGCTGAAGCAGAAGCAGACTTAAACTACTTTCAAACAGTGCTTAGGACTCACGGTGTTGTCGTCCATCGCCCGCAAACATCTTTGACATGTAATCAGATCAGTAATGGTATGTGGGAAACAGGCCAGATGCAATTTTACAATGTCAGAGACATTGCTTTTGTTATCGACAATACCATTGTAGAGTCAGCAATGTCAGTTCGTACAAGGTATTTTGAACAGTATAGTATACAACATATCTTCAAACAAAAATTCTTAGAAGGTGCTAAATGGTTGTCTATGCCTAAACCAAAACTATCAGATGATCACTATTCATTAAATGTATTTCCAGATATACCAACGCATGAACCATTACTTGATGGTGCAAACATATTGAGAATGGGAGATGATTTATTAGTAAGCACAAATTTAACTGCTAATAAAATGGGTGTTGAATGGTTAAGAAGACATTTTCCTAATCATAGAATACATGAGATTGATCTCACACATAAAGTTACATCTCATATTGATACAACATTTACAGTATTAAAAGAAGGTGTAGTATTGATTAATGAAGAGAGAATTAAAGAAGATGAAGTTCCAGATCTTTTTAAAGATTGGACAAAAGTATTCATCACTAAAGACATTATAGCAGATGTGCAACCAAAAGTCAAGAGAGGAATCGCATCTAAATGGGTTGGTATGAATATGTTTTCTATAGATCCCAATAATGTTTGTGTAGATGCATCACAAGAACGTCTTATGGAAGTGATATCACAATATGTAAATCCTATACCTATACCTATGAAGCATTCTAGAATTCTGGGTGGAGGATTACATTGTTGTACTTTAGACTTATTAAGAAATTAAAACATATAAATAAAAGTATCAATCAAGGTTGTCGACAGTGAGACAACGACCCACATAGTGAGTGGACGAGATATAATATGATTTCTTCTAGGGATAATGAACTAGAATTTGCAAATTTAATAAACCAAAATTTTTCAATTAGGAGAGAAAAATGGCAACAGTAATTCAGATTAAAAGAAGTACAGGAGCAAGTGCGCCAGCAGTTAGTGATCTAGCAGAAGGCGAATTGGCGTATGTACAAGATAGATCGAATGATGGTGCTTCTGCTAAACTATTCATTGAGTCAGTAGATTCAGGATCTTCAGCAGTTATCCATGAAATCGGTGGTAAATACTACACGGACATCGTCGGTGGTAGTAAAGCAACTCCATCAGATTTCTTAGTTGGTAATGGTTCAACTTCAGGTGGTACTCTAAAACTTATCGAAGATTCCGATAACGGAACAAACTTCGTTGGTATTAAAGCACCAGACTCAGTTGGATCTAACGTTACTTTTACAATGCCTTCAGCAGACGGCAGTGCTAACCAAGTATTAGGAACCAATGGTTCAGGACAACTATCATTCTTATCAACAACTTCAACACTAGCAGGAGCAACAGACTCAGATATCAGTTCACCAGGTGCAGGACACATTCTTGTTCACGATGGTTCAGATTCATTTGACAACGTAGCACTTTCTGGTGATGTAACAATGACCTCTGCTGGTGTAGTAACCATCGGGTCAAACGCGGTACAAGTAGGAAACATTGATTTCTTAGTAGACGAAGATAACATGGCATCAGACTCAGCAGTTAAAGTGCCTTCACAGCAATCAGTCAAAGCATATGTTGATTCACAAGTAACAGCACAAGACTTAGACTTAGCAGGTGACAGTGGTACAGGTGCAGTTGATTTAGACTCACAATCAATCACTTTCACTGGTGGTACAGGGGTAACAACTTCTGTTTCTAACCAAGCAGTGTCCTTCGCAATTGGTCAATCAGTTGGAACAACAGACAACGTAACATTTAACAACGTTGAAGTTGACGGAACATTGACTTCAGATGATATCACATCTACAAACATCGCCGCTACAGGTAACTTAACAGTTTCAGGAAACTTGACTGTTAATGGTACTACAACAACAGTAAACTCAACTACAGTATCAGTAGATGATCCAGTATTTGAATTGGGTGAAGGGGCATCAGATGACAACTTAGACAGAGGGATTAAATTCAACTGGCATAATGGTTCATCTGCTAAAGTTGGTTTCTTTGGTATGGACGACTCAGACGGGAAGTTCAAATTTATCCAAGATGCAACAGATACTTCATCAGTATTCTCAGGATCAGTTGGTAACGTAGCATTTGGTGGTATCGAAGGTACTTCACTTGCATTAAGTGGTTCAATCACTTCAGTTGACGGATCTGCCCCAACTGCTGGTCAATTAATGATCGGTAATGGATCAAATGGCGATCTAGAACTTGCAACATTGACTGCTGGTGAAGGTATTGACGTAGCAAACGCAGACGGAAGTATTACAATCAGTGCAGAGTCGGCAACAGCATCTAACTTAGGTGTTGCTTCATTCTCAGCATCATACTTCACAGTTAGTTCTGGCGACGTTTCAATTAACGATGCTACAGCAAGTGCTAAAGGTATTGCATCATTCTCCAGTGATAACTTCACTGTATCAAGTGGTGCGGTAACTGTTACTGCTATCGACGGAGGTACATTCTAAGCATTTTTTATGTTTAGTGTTTATTTTCAAAGTCAATAGGAGGAAACAATGGCAACAGTAATTCAGTTTAAAAGAAGTTCTACTCAGAATGCAGTTCCCGGTACTGGTGATTTATCACTAGGGGAATTAGCAGTCAACACTTATCACGGTAGATTCTATACTGAGAAAAACGATGGTTCAGCGGCAGTCGTTGAAGTGGGATCTAATCCCTCATCGTTAACTATCAATGATGCTATTACTTTCCCAACAAGTGATGGTTCTGCAAACCAGGTATTAAAAACAGATGGAAGTGGATCAGTTTCATTTTCAGATTTACCTAGTTCAGGAATCACAATTTATACCTACTCAATATCGAGTACTACAACTTCAATAACAGGTGCAGACGACAGTAGCAATACTTTAGTTTATACTCCTGGTACTGAACAAGTATTCATAAACGGTGTTAAATTGGTAGATGGCGGTAACGATTATACTGCAACAAACACATCTACAATCACATTGGCAGAGAACGCCATTAGTGGTGATATAGTAGAAGTAGTCGCAATATCAGATGCAAGTAATCTTGTTGAAGGATATTTCACTGCTAATACTTTCACTGCTACAACGGCAAATCAGGTACTTTCCAGTAATGGACTAGCAATTAAAGGCATCAAGTATGTCATCAATGCTACCCACAGTACAGCAGGAACACACGCGGCCGAAGTGCTATTGATCAATGATGGAACAGATGCATTCTTTGTGCAATACGGTGACGTATACTCAGATGCATCTCTCTTCACATTATCAGCAGATGTAAATTCAGGTAATATGAGACTTCTCGTAACACCTGCAAATACTAACACAACCATTGACACATTTCAAATAAGACATAGTTAAGGAGTAAAGACATGGCAAAAACAAACGCATTTAAACTTGCTGAGTTAATCAGAGTCTTCCAATACGATTCTTCAAATGATGTCATAACAACTTCAAAGAGAACAGAAGACAAGAACAAAAAGAGAGGTAATGCAACTAAGACTGCTACTGATCAATTTGCACTTGACACTTTTGCGAAAAACGACTTTAGAGCGGCAAGATATATTATTGCTATGACTAAAGGTAGTGATTTTCATTCGACTGAAGTTATGTTAGTACACGACGGAAGCACTGTGACTCTTACTCAGTATGGGACATTAAAAGATAGTACGTTAGCAACAATTGATGCAGATATCTCAGGATCAAACGTGAGATTGTTAGTAACACCAGCAAGTGCTACATCAACAACAATCAAGTTTGACAGGACATTAGTAGACGCATAATTTTTTAACGATATATTATTAGGGGGACATAAAGTCCCCCTTTCTTTTTGTATAAATAGTATTATGGCAACGAAAGCAAAGTTTTACACTGATCTAGGATTACAATCAGCATTAGATTCACAAGTTGATGGCGACTTAACTGTTACAGGTGATCTTACTGTTCAGGGTTCAAACGTAATTGTCAATTCAACGACAACTTCAGTTGCAGATAACTTATTTGAATTAGCAAATGGTAATACAAGTTCTGATATATTAGATATTGGTTTTTACGGAAACTATGATGACGGATTATCAGATAGTGGTGCCACTGAATACACAGGATTATTCAGAGATGCTAGTGATTCAACATGGAAATTATTTGATGGGTTAGAAGTAGAACCTGGTAATACAGTCAATACTTCGGGGTCAGGTTATGCATTAGCAGACTTACAAGTAGGAGATATTACAGCAACTACTTTAACTGTTACTAATAGTATAACAGGATCAAACATCTCTTACCCAACGTCTGATGGATCAGCAGGGCAAGTACTTACTACAAATGGAAGTGGTACACTATCATTTCAAGATCGAGATGATGAGGGTTCGTTAACAACTACTTCAACAAGTATTACAAATCTCGATACATTCTCAGTATCAAGTTTTAGAGGTGGCAACTACACTATAACATTATCAGATGCAACAAGTGGTGTGTACGAAGTGACTCAGATAAATATAATACATGATGGTTCCAACGTATCAATGTCGCAATTTGGTACAGTGTTACAAGGCGGAAGCAGTGAACTTGCAACATTTAGTGTTGATATAAGTTCTTCAAGTGTTAGACTTAGAATTACTCCAGCATCAACAAATTCAACTATTACAAAATTCAAAAAAAGTTTGATAGATGTTTAGTAATCCCTGTTTTAGAGTGAACAGTCTTACTAAATAATAATGTTAACAATCTTAGATTAGAGGATTATATAAACCATGGCAACACAAAACTCATTTGTTATTGAATACGGACTCACAGTAGGGTCCACTGAAGTAATCAACTCCTCAGGTAAAATCATAGCAAGTGCATTGTCAAATATTGACGCCGATGATATTTCCGAAGGATCAACGAATACATACTTCACAAACGCAAAGGCAAGAGGTGCTATAAGTTTAGCATCAGGCGAAACAAATTTAAACTACAATTCTACCACTGGAGAATTTTCATTACCAACAGTTGACGGAGGAACCATTTAATGTCAAGCAAAAATTTTATAATCAAAAATGGACTTTCAGTTGGAAGTAATGAGGTAATCGACAGTAATGGTAATATTGTAGCAAGTAACCTGAGTGAAACAATTGACGATAGAGTCAATACACTTTTAACAGCAGGTTCAGGAATCTCATTGTCATATAATGACAGTGCAAATACTTTAACAATTACAGGTAATGTCGGAGACATCACAGGAGTTAACGCAGGTGCTGGTTTAACAGGAACTGCAACTTCAGGTGATGCAACACTAAACATTGGTGCTGGTACTGGTATCACTGTAAACGCAGATGATATCGCAGTTAATATGTCTGCATTCGATACAGACAACCTTTCAGAAGGTTCTTCAAACTTATACTTTTCAAACGAGAGAGTTGATGATAGAGTAAATGCATTAATCACAGCAGGTTCTAACATTACAACATCATATGATGATGCGGCAGGAACATTAACAATTAATGCTACTGAAGATAATCTTTCTAATAATGATACAGATGATTTAACAGAAGGTTCAACAAACTTGTATCATACGACAGCAAGAGCAAGAGCATCTATCAGTGCTGGTGGCGATCTAAGTTATAACTCTTCAACAGGTGTCATCTCATTTACAAACGATGCTGGTGATATATCATCAGTTGTTGCTGGAGATGGTTTAACAGGTGGTGGTACATCAGGAGATGTAACACTAAACGTAGTTGCTGGTACAGGTATTACTGCAAATGCAAATGACATTGCAGTTAATATGGGTGCTTTTGATACAGACAATCTATCAGAAGGGTCATCTAATCTTTACCACACTTCAGCAAGAGTAGATTCAAGAATTGCATTACAAGTCGGTGCTAATCTAAGTTTAGCAAATAAAGATACCGATGATCTAGGAGAAGGTTCAAGTAACCTTTATCATACAGCAGAAAGAGTTTCAGATGTTGTTGGTGCCATGGTATCATCTAACACTGAAAGTGGCATTAGTGTCACATATGACGATAATGATAATACACTAGACTTTGCAGTAAGTCTATCACCATTTAGTACAACTAATTTATCTGAAGGTTCTAATCTATACTTTACTAACGCAAGAGCAGATGCTAGAGTTTCAGCAACTTTACCAGACACAGATTCATTAAGTGAAGGTTCAAGTAACCTTTACCACACTACAGCAAGAGTTAGAGGGGCAGTATCTGCCTCTGGAGATTTATCTTATAACTCTTCTACTGGTGTATTCTCATACTCAGAACCTACAATGTATGCTGATTCAGATGCCAGAGGTGCTATCAGTGTAACAGATAGTGGTGGTGACGGATCGTTAACATACAATTCGGGTACAGGTGTTATCACATATAACGGACCAAGTTCATCTGAAGTAAGATCACACTTCTCAGCAGGAACAGGGGTTGGATTATCAGGCGGTTCAATTAGTATCGGTCAGGCAGTTTCAACCAGCAGTAACGTAACTTTTAATGACTTAGTTGTTTCAGGTGACTTAACTGTTAATGGTTCAACTTCAACAGTATCATCAACTAATACAACTATCGAAGATACGTTGTTAGAGTTAGGAACAGGAACTACTGGTAGTCCTTCAAATGATGCTGGTATCGTCATCGAAAGAGGTGACGAGTCAAATGTCTTTATGGGATGGGACGATAGTGCAAGTAGATTTGTAGTTGCAACAACAACTGCAACTGGATCTTCTACAGGTGCTTTATCGTTAACTGAGGCCAACTTTAGGGCATCTCAGATTACAACATCATACGCATCTAATAGTGGTGGTGTTGCAAGGAATGTGTATCAATCAACTTCTGCTCCAACTGGTTCAGACGGTGCAGTTGGTGATATGTGGATTACATATTCTTAATTGATTTATAACAGGAAAAATTTGTAAATGGCGTCAGGCAATCAGAAAATAAAAACCCCTTCGGGTTGGAATAGCACAAGAGGTGCTTGGGTAAAGACTGGTGGTACAACTTGGAAGTCAGTAGATCAAATCTATGTCAAGACTCCTACAGGTTGGAACGATGCATCTGGTCAAGAGAACGCACAGCAACCATATCCTTATATTGCCAATGCTCAAAATCCTGTTATAAGACAACAAGTACAACCATATCCGTACATTGCAAATGCTCAAAATCCGGTTATAAGACAGCAAACGCAACCGTATCCTTACATTGCGAATGCACAGAATCCGTTCATACGTCAACAGACACAACCTTATCCTTATATTGCGAATGCACAGAATCCATTTATAAGAAATAGACAAACGCCGTTTACGTATCAGTATCAGTCCCCAAGTACATATGCTACTCAAGGAAATACACAGGTACCTTATGATCATCAATCACCATTTACTTACGAAACGCAAGGGTCGACAAGAGGTAATACTCAAACACCATTTACTTACCCATACATTCAACCACTGATCGGGAATACTCAAGAGTCAAACTCGTATATACATCAGGTTGCAACTACTGGTAATACAAGATCACCATTTACATATGCATATCAAGTAGATGCTAGAGGCAATACACAAGAACCGAATATCTATAATTATCAAGTAACAACTACTGGTAATACAAGATCGCCGTTTACATACGCATACCAAGTTGATGCTAGAGGTAGTACACAAGAACCGAATACTTACATCTATCAAGTATCAACTACTGGTCAGACAAGGTCACCATTTACTTACCCTTTCATTGCTAACGCAACAGGGAATACTCAGGAACCTAATACATATTCATATGGTGTTCCTAATATTGGTAATACAAGATCACCATTTACATACGCATTCCAAGTAGATGCACAAGGTGTAACTGCTGGAGTTACTAGATCACCATTTACATATGCATATCAAGTAGATGCTAGAGGAAGTACGCAACAACCTAATACATATAATATACAAACAGCAACGATTGGTCAGACAAGGTCACCATTCACGTATGCATATCAAGTAGATGCTAGAGGAAGTACTCAGCAACCTAATACTTACATTTATCAAGTTACTACAACTGGTAATACAAGATCACCATTCACGTATGCATATCAAGTAGATGCTAGAGGAAGTACTCAACAACCAAACACTTACCCATTTACTGTAAATGCTAATGGGTCAACTAGATCGCCATTTACTTACCCTTATATCGCCAATGCTACTGGTAATACTAGATCACCATTTACGTACCCTTACATAGCAAACGCAACAGGGAATACTAGATCACCATTTAGATACCCTTATATACAACCTTTAATTGGGAACACCACAGGAAATACTACGGGTAACACAAGAGTTAATGCACAGGAACCTAATACAACACCTACAACATATCCGTATACAGTAAATGCTCAAGAACCAAACAGAACACCTACAACATATCCGTATACAGTAAATGCACAGCAACCAGTGCCATATCCGTTTACATACCCATACACAGTAAACGCAACAGGGAATTCACGAAATCCATTTACATACCCGTATACAGTCAATGCAACAGGGAATTCAATCGGTAGTACAAGATCACCATACAGATTCCCATTTAGAACACCGACTAGAGTACCATGGAGAGTCACAGCACAGCAACCCAGTCAGGGAAGATTCCCATTCTTCTTTAGTCCAGGAGGAGGTTTACCACAATTCTTAAAATAAGAATTAAGGAAAAGTAATTATGGCACAAGGACCTTATCAATATAGAGCAACAGTTAGAAGTCCAACAGACTACCCTGTGTTTATCAATGCACAAGGGAGTGCCCAACAACCGAATGGATATCCGTTCACTTACCCGTATATTGCTAACGCAACAGGGAACAGTAGACAACCATTCACTTACCCATATATTGCTAACGCAACAGGGAGTACAATTGGTGCTACTAGATCCCCTTACATAGCAAACGCAACTGGTAATACAAGGGTACCATTTAGATCCCCTTACATAGCAAACGCAACTGGTAACACGATTGTACCATTTAGGTCGCCATATAGACAACCTACTACTTATCCATTTACTTATCCGTTTACATATGCGTATCAAGTAGATGCTAGAGGTAGTACACAGCAACCTAATACTTACCCATTTACTGTAAATGCTACAGGGAGCACACAGCAACCTAACACTTACCCATTTACTGTAAATGCTACAGGGAATACTCAAGAACCAAATATTTACCCTTATATCGCCAATGCTACTGGTAATACTAGATCACCATTTAGATATCCGTATATTCAACCGTTAATCGGGAATACACAAGAACCAAATACGTATATCTTCCAAACAGCAACAATTGGTAATACTAGATCGCCGTTTAGATACCCATATATTCAACCTCTAATCGGGAATACACAAGAACCTAATACTTACATATATCAGACACCAAGTATTGGTAACACTAGATCACCATTTAGATACCCTTACATTCAACCTCTAATCGGGAATACACAAGAGGCAAATCCGTATGCATTTAGATATCCGTATATTCAACCACTAATTGGGAATACGCAAGAACCTAACACATACTCATTCCAAGTTACAACTATTGGTAATACTAGATCGCCTTTCACTTACCCATATACAGTGAATGCTACAGGGAATACTCAGGAACCAAATACGTATATCTATCAAACAGCAACGATTGGTAACACTAGATCGCCGTTTAGATACCCATATATACAACCTCTGATTGGGAATACACAAGAACCTAACACATATATTTTCCAGTCACCAGCATCTGGTAGCACAAGATCGCCGTTTAGATATCCGTTTATTCAACCGTTGATCGGGTCTACTCAAGAACCTAATACTTACATATATCAAGTTTCTACACCAGGTATAACTAGATCGCCATTTACATATGCGTATCAAGTAGATGCAACAGGTAACACTAGACAACCTAACAGATATCCATTTACATATCCGTACATTGCAACTGGTCAGCAACCTAATATTAGACAGCAGACACAACCGTATCCTTATATTGCTAACGCAGTGAATCCGTTCATTAGAGATGCTAGACAACCAGCAACATATAATCACAGATCACCTAGCACTTACGCAACTCAAGGGAATACACAAGTGCCATATAATCATAGATCCCCAAGTACATATGCTACTCAAGGAAATACTCAAGTGCCTTATAACCATAGATCCCCAAGTACATATGCTACTCAAGGAACTACAAGGGTACCATACAGTCATAGATCCCCAAGTACATATGCAAGACAGGGTAGAAATCCTGTGATCAGATGGGATGGAGACTTAGATAACCAATGGCCAGGTTCTCCAATTACGTCATAAATACTTTTAGTATTTAAAAACAATTAGTTATATTATGAAACCAGATTACGAAACCACCCTTGCTCAATTAAAAGACCTAGACAAAGGCGATAAGACTTATGTACATCTAGGCAGTTTTGATGCTGATAAAGAGTATAAAGAAACAGATGCATATAAACTATTGAAGTATGTCTTTGAGAATAAATTAGATTCACTTAAACGTGTGAAATGGAAAGACATATCAAAACTGCAAAGTACTAGACTAGGCAAATTTGGCGATCAAATGAAATTGAATAGTTATGGTATGATGCAACATCAATCATATATCTACAATCATTATCTTCCATTTGGTTACACACAAATAATGGATCCTGAAAGAAATATTAAGGGTCAGATGATTATGGATTTTATGAATCATGATGGAGAATATGAAAGTCTTGCTAAGTATTCTAACTTCGAAGGATTGACATGTGATCAAAATACAGACTATGTGAGAGATCAATTAGGAAGTTTCTATTATCATGCGGCCAAAGGTCACTGGTTAATTCACAATTTACAGAAAGAGGGATTGTGGTTTCCAATTCAAGGACAGATCAATAAGAATGGTGACAGTGCTAGTTTACAAATACACCCAGGTTCTATACGTACTCCAGTATTTGAGTTATTGAATGATGATAATTTAGAAGTTCTTTTATACAATGACAAAGATATGTTTCCAGATGTTGCACCATTAGAACTAGATGAATACTTAGAACAGATAATAGAAGAAGTAGATATTCATGGATCACATTCTAATATATCTTTTGCTTACAGTATGGGTTATATTGAAACTAATTTAAGTCTTCAATCTAAAAGAGATTTCAGAAAAGAAGTATACGACTTCAATAAAAAAGTTAGTGAACAAGTTAAAGGTAAAAGAGTAACTATCTACATTGGTTATGATAGTCGTCATTCTAATTTAGCAGAGCAAAGTAAAGCATTGATAGAAAGAATGATTGAAAAGAATACTTCATGTTTGGGTGGCGTAAACACGTCTGACCCAATCAAAGCAGTATCAGACTGGAAACCAGAAGTTAAACTTTTAGATATATCAAAAATACCAGAGTATACTAGAGAGTATGCTAATCAATCAACAGAATTTACATATAGTAGATTTCTTATCCCTCATTTAGAAAATTATGAAGGGTATAGTATATTCGTAGACGATGACTACATCTTTAGAAAGTCTATACTACCATTCTTTTTATTTTTAAATCCCGACGATGCAGTAGCATGTGTTCAATATGATTTTGATAATCATGGCGAGACAAAGTTTGATGGAGAAAAGAACGTTTCTTATCCTAAAAAACTATGGTCAAGTTTCATGGTATTCAATAACGGACACGAAGACTGTAAAAAACTAACACCAGAAACTGTAAACTCAGAATCTGGTAAGTATCTACATCAATTTGAGTGGACAGATAAGATCAGTAAAATACCAGACTTTCATTTTGTGACAGAAGGGTATGATCACTTAGATGATAAACCACAAGCATTTGCGATACATTATACACGTGGTGGTCCATGGATAAAAGACATGGATACCAGCAACATAAATATGTTAAACATATATGATATGTTAACAGACACCGATTAGTCTATTGACTAATCAATACATTTGGAGTATAATTAAAAGATTATGAATATGTTTATATACGATGAAAATGGAAATCTAACTATTCGAAAAGAGAGTGGTTTAGAATACTCATTTGACAATACAGATAAACCAGTCCTTGGTTTTGACTACGATGTACTAATCTATGATGAAATAGAAGTTAAGATTACTAATTGGGAAGAGGGTAAACACTTTGACGATCAAGTCAAACAGAACCTAACTCCTGAAGAATGTGATTCTATTGAGTTGTATATTAAGAACTCAGAACCACCTATGGGGTTCTCATTGAATCAACAACTATCAGAGAGATTGAATATGGCATGTAAGGATTACATTGTCCAAGCAATTCAAGAATATGGTTTTACTGATTTAACAGAGATCACTTATGCTGGTCGTGAAGGTTCAAATCACCCTCTAAGATCAGATGCTAGATATTGCTTAGATTATTGTGATACTGTTTGGGGTGTTTATATGAATATTGTTGAAGAAATTAGAAACACTAGAGAAGATACACTAAAAAGTTTCGAAGAGTATCTTGCACCAATTCCTGGTGCTTCACGGAACTTAATGAGATAATGCAGTGTCGTCCGCTTGACGAACCTATCGAACAGTTAAGTGTTGAATATATAGATCAACCATTTCAAATATCAGAACTACCTTTAGATAGAGTATACGTCTTAGATAACTATTTGCCATTGACCGTATGGCGAAAGATGGATCAGTTATGTACAGATAATATGATCTGGTCTAAAACAAATCAAGTTGGTTCACAAAGTCCTACAGGATTACCTTCTCATAGTTTTTGGGGTTCAAGTATTTTTCAAAAGAATAGACGACCTGATACTATCAATTCAGGCGTAATTCATTTCATGGATATCATCGACAAGAAGATTCAAAATGATTTTGGATTTGAGTGGTTAAGATTTCAATATATGGGTTTAAATTCACAGACAGCAGGTTGTCATGGTACAACTCATTCAGATTGTGATAAAGATGATGTTTGGAATTTATCGTTTCTTTTTTACTATAATAGTTTTTGGAATCCAGCATGGGGTGGTAGTTTAAGATTTTATGACTCACCTCAACAAGGATTAGATGGTCGTGATGAACACATAGAGAATCATCAACTCGCAGAAGTTGAATTCAAACCAAATAGATTGCTTATGTTTGATGGTAGAATACCACACGGAGCAGATGCACCCAAAGAACGTGCCAGATATATGGACAGAAGGTCGTTAGTTTTGAGGGGCGATGAAGTAAAACTCACTCATGTATAAAGTAGTAGACAGTCAGTTCATAATCGATAATCATGCAGAGTTAGAGTACACTGCAACACAAATATGTAAACAGTATATGCCCTTTCTAAGTCAAGATGAATATGCAGGTACATTTAAAAAGGGTGGTGGAGACTATACAGAAAATCACGATACATATAATATATGGTCACTACTTAGAGATTTTAAAATTTGGCAACCAGTATATGAAGAAGTCACTGATACTATAAAAAGTTGCTATGACGGTCCGAGTGATTATCTTTATCTAAAATCATGGATCAATTATAGTGAGGGTAAAGAGTTATTAGGTTGGCATGGTCATAATTGTAAGTTACATGGATATGTTTCAATAACTCCTCATAAAACTACTACTGAGTTTGAAAGATTTGAAGTAGAAAATAAAATCGGTAGAATTTATGTAGGACCAGGTATATATTTACATAGAGTAAATATTGTTAAACCATTTACAGGAAAAAGAATAACAATTGGTTTTGATGTATATGACAACGTAGATCATTCTAGAAGACCGCTAAATACAATACCAATAAGAGTACACTAATGCCACATATAGATTTCATAACAAACAGTAAAGATACACTTAGAGATTTCAAACCAGTTCTTGCAAAATCTATTATGCCCGAATGGTGGAAGAAAGGAAAAATTGATCAGTATATACGTGGTGAATTTGTTCAAACTATCAGAGCATGTCCTGCCATGGACGATTGGACTAAATCAGGATATTACATCGTAGCAAATAGAGACTTTAAAATTCTTGCTGGTGAAGAAAGAATACATGAAGAAGCAAATACTATTGGTGCTTTAGATACATCAGGACATTTGTATGAATCACAGTCACACCCTAAAGATCAGATGTTTAATACATTTGAATATCTAGGCGATGATGGACCAGTTAAAGATGCATTTAAAATGAGAAATCCATGGAACGTCAAAACACCTCCTGGTTATTCGACTTTATACTTAGACCCGTTCTTATTTCAAGGAAGAGCATTTGCGGCATGGCAAGGCATTATAGATACTGATAAGATGCATGTCAATCAAGACAACGCACAGATAATATTTTATCCAAGATTCAATACAAGTTTTACAATTAAAAAGGGTACACCTTTAGTTCAATGTATTCCATTTAAAAGAGAAGAGTGGCATGCATCTTTTCAATATCAAGACCCTAAAACATTTCATGAAAATAGATCTGGTCCTAAAGAACATGGTGGAATATCTAACGAAGATGTATTGTCAGTAGATTATTGGAATAGATGTGGTAGATACGACCAAGATGTTATGGACGGAAAAACTCAGAGAGATGAAAGAAAAAAAGGCACTATGAAAATGGGTCCTTATAGAACTGAAGGTTATTGGACAGAAAAGTCAAAGTTCTTTAAGACTATGGAAGAAGTTACACCACCACCTGAGTGTCCTATGCACAAGAGTGAGGAAGAATAATGAGTACAGTACACTATCTATTTCCTAGTTTTGTTTTTGAAAGAGATTTCTTAGGCAGACATCAACATGTCGAACCATCTATGAACGAAGACTACTTCGAGCAGTTAAAAAATGAAATCGATTCTATGAGAAAGAAAGATCCAGTTGGTAGAAGAGTTTCAAATGCATATACAGGTTGGCAATCACATGATGGTTGCGATAATAATCCTGCTTTTATCAAATGTATAAGATCAATCAAACGTATGATGAGAGACGAAGTAATGTTGCACTTAGGTGTAAAGAGTGGGTTTCAAGTAGAGTTTCATAATTGTTGGGCAAACATAAACGATAATATGGCATGGAATAGACCACATTTACACAATGGTTGCTTTATGAGTGGTGTCTTATATATTAAAGCAGATGGTGATGAAGGAAACTTCAGTGCAATCGATACAGATGCAAGAGTTGTTGGTGCCCATCCTGTCATGCCAAAAATGAAAGAGTCAGTACAGTTTCAACCTAGAACTGGTACGATGTATTTATTTCCTAGTGGGTTGATGCATATGGTCGAACCTAATCTAACTGATAAAGATAGATACAGTATATCTTTTAACATGAATGTTGTTCAGAATAATTTAAAGATTGGCAGTGTCGACGAGAACGATTTTACTGAAGATAATCATAGTTTATCATGGGAATTAGACGAGCAGGGCAAACTGATTATCTAAATAGTTACTATGGAAATAGTAGTAGATGCACACATTGTCTGGAACTTAATACTCACTTGTATATTTTTACCAATGGGGTTCTTGGTACGTTCAGTACTAGCAGAACAAAAAAGACTAGACATATTAGTTAACAAGACTAGAGAAGAGATTGCTAAAGAGTACGTTACAAGAGAGCAACTCGAAAAAGACTTACAGAAACTTATCGACACTATGGAAAGAATCGACGAGAAGTTAGATAAACTACAGACCAAAACATATTTCCAAGACTAGACTCCCAAAACATATAAATAGTAGTATTAGACAGGAAATACTACTATGGCAAAACCAACCACTAGAGCAGAATTAAAAGAATACATCAAAAGAAAACTTGGTGCTCCTGTACTTGAAATCAACGTTGATGATGATCAGTTAGATGATAGAGTAGACGAAGCATTACAGTATTTCTATACGTACCATTATGATGGTACTATGAAAGTGTATCTAAAGCATTTAATTACATCGACTAAAAAAGAGACTATGAAGACCAACGAAACGTTCACAGAGAACGCCGCTGGTACTCATGCGTATACAGACGAACAAGTATTGCAACAACAAAACTATGTTGTCTTGCCAGATTTTGTAACTGCCGTAGTCAACATCTTTCCATTTCACGATAAAAATAATTTAAACATGTTCGATCTTAGATATCAATTAAGATTGAATGACCTCTATGATCTAACAGCAACAAATATTCTATATTACGAACAAGTTCAACAACACATCTCATTGATGGATAGAATGTTAGTTGGTAGACAACCAATTAGATATAATCAACACATGAATAGATTATACTTAGATTTAGATGTTGACTCTATTTCAGATGATGAGTACATACTAATTGAATGTTATAGAAAGATAGACCCGACAACATTTACAGATGTATACGATGATATGTGGTTAAAGAAATATGCTACAGCATTAGTCAAGTATCAATGGGGTGAAAACTTAAGTAAGTTCCAAGGTATAGCATTACCAGGTGGGGTTACACTAGATGCTTCACAAATGAAACAGGAAGCACAGGAAGAAATTCAAAGATTAGAAGAAGAGTCAAGACTGAATCATGAAATGCCAGTTCTTGATATGATAGGTTAATTATGCCAACAAATGTATTTTTCAACCATGCAGTAAATACTGAGCAACATCTTTATGAAGATATTGTTGTTGAGTCTTTAAGAATGTATGGCCATGATTTGTATTATCTACCAAGAGAGATAATCGAAGAAGATTCTATATTGAATGAAGATGTTCAATCTAGATTTGGCGATGCATACTCAGTTGAGATGTACATTGAAAACACAGATGGTTTCGAAGGCGAAGGCGATCTTATGTCAAAGTTTGGCGTACAGATAAGAGACCAAGCAACATTCATTATCTCTCTCAGATCATGGGAAAGATTTATCTCATTGGATACTAATCTTGCATCATCACTTAGACCAAACGAAGGCGATCTGATCTATTTCCCTTTGTCTGGCGGGTTATTTGAGATTAAGTTTGTAGAACATGAAGACCCGTTCTATCAAGTAGGAAAACTATTTGTGTTCAAACTAAGATGTGAATTGTTCGAATACAGTGGTGAAGATTTCGATACAGATATTGCAGTGATCGACCAAGTAGAAGATGAACAAGCATATACAATTAGTATGACTATGGGTGCTGGTTCAGGTAACTATGCAGTAAACGAAAATGTTAAACTCAATGGTTCTGTAGTTGGTGAAGTTGTCAGATGGGTAGACAATGGTAATAAGTTAACAATTAAAGATAATGCTCAAACTCTTGCAGTAGATGATACACTTGTTGGAGATTTATCTGAAGCATCGTATGTAATTAGTAGCATCGATGATACTATGACATTTGAAAATGATGGATCAGCACAGAACAAAGACTTTGAAGACAAAGACTCTTCATACTTAGACTTAAGTGAAGTGAATCCATTTGGAGAACCATAATGTTCGGAACATATTTTTACAATGAAACTATAAAAAGGTGTGTATCAGTATTTGGTACATGCTTTAATAATCTCACATATAAAAAAATTAAAGGAGATGGTACTGTTCTAGCAGAGAACAGAGTACCTATTTCATATGGTCCTGGTCATGCATATCTAAGAAGACTAAGAGAAGAACCAGACTTATCAGATAAGAATAGAACAGCAATCAGTCTACCTAGAATGGCATTTCAATTGATGGGTTTTACATATGATCAGCAAAGACAACAAAACAAATTAATTAAGACAAATAAAACGTCACTTGAAACAACAGGGACTAGTAGAAAGTTTCAATACGCACCTGCACCATATGATTTAGAATTTGAATTGTCAATTCTAGCATACAATCAAAATGATGCTTTACAAATTATAGAACAAATTTTACCTTACTTTCAACCAGAATACACAGTTACTATGAAGATGATCGATGACTTAACAGAAGTCAGAGATGTGCCTATCGTTTTAACAGGTGTATCGATGAATGATGATTATGAAGGTGACTTCGAGACACGAAGAACTATTGAATATACTATGAACTTTACTATGAAGACATACTTCTTTGGACCTATCTATACAGGTAATATCATTAGAAACGTTATCGAAAGAGACTACATTAATGATAGTTCAGGTCAATTCACTACATCACAAATTGATGAATCTGGTCTTGTTAAAGAAGTTAAACATTATGAACCTGCCTTTGGCGAGTTATGTAATCCAGTAGAAAACTCACAAACAATCACTTTCCCAACTGCTATAAATAGTAAGATAAGTGTTGATGATGAAGTGTTCTATACGGGATATGAGGGAACTAACCCCCTAGTCTCTAGCATTGCAAGTGATAGATTGTCTATTACTATTAATCAAAACGTAACTATAGATAATGCTAAGACACTTATGTTTGTTGGTTCAGTAGATCCATCAGACACGTTTGTTGTAGCAGAACAAGTATCCTTCTCAAACGAAGCAGGATTTACAACATACGCAGAAGATAAAGTTAGTGACGCCAGTTAAGGCATTGAAATAATTATGGAAAATGTAGATCAAAAACTGAACGATATCATGGGTATCGAATCAGAAATCAAAACAGAGACAGCAGAAGTAGTCAAGAAAGTACCTGTGAGAGCAGATAATATTGAAACAGACTATAGATATGCTAGAGAAAATCTGTACTCTCTTGTCGAAAGAGGACAAGATGCTATTGATGGCATCTTAGAACTATCAAAAGAAACTGAACACCCTAGAGCATATGAAGTCGCAGGGCAATTAATTAAAACTGTTTCAGATACAGCAGAGAAACTTATTGATCTACAGAAGAAACTTAAGGATATAGAAGGTGAGTCTCAAGTAAAGACTCAACACAATCATCTATATGTTGGTTCAACATCTGAACTCCAAAAGTTTTTGAAGAAGTCTAAAAAAAATGAAACTGAAGAAACCTGATAAAGAAGATTTATATTTCTCAATACCACACTTTGAACTCTGGCACTCAGTGTTCGATGCTGAAAGAACTCATGCTTACGAAGAGTGGATAAAAAACAACGTCAAAGATAAGGTTGTTATCGATCTAGGATCGGGAAGTGGTATATTATGCTATCTTGCATGGAAATATGGTGCAAAGAAAGTGTATGGTATAGAACTAGGCAAAGAACGTGCCGAAATGTCTAGACGTATATTACCAGACGATATAGAAATAATTACTGGTGATATAGAAACTCATGAACTACCAGAATGTGATATCTATCTACATGAAAACTTCTCATCTAACTTAGTAGCAGAGATTGGTGTGTTCATAACTGAGAGAGCAGTGAAAGAGGGATGGGCAGACAAAATATATCCTAACATGATGACATTATATGATGTTGATATTATTGAAGAAGAAAGACTACAAACAAAAATCGATCCAAATACCTATGAAGGTGGAACACAAGAGTTTATAGAATTACTTGAACTAGAAGGTGTATTACCAGATAAATTTGGCACTAGATTAAATACTAATATTAAAATTAATTCTAAGGTATGGGAAGGTAAATTCATAGATTTATATAATGACTACGGTCCTGCACTAACTAGACCAGACTTAAATTATCTGGGTTGGGAATCATCTTTTGATGGCAAACATATTATAACAAACTTTAGTGGAAAAGAAACACACTGGAACATACACAAATGGCGTAAAAGATTAACATCTTTTTCACCAGATGGTGCTGAAGAATAATGAAACCTAAAAACGAAGGATACTTAGGGAATCCACTGATTAAAAGATCTGGTGTAGAAATACAATACACCAAGGAAGAACTAGAAGAATACATGAAGTGTTCAGAAAATCCTTCTTACTTCATTGAGACATATACACAGATCATTTCATTAGATGAGGGTATGGTACCCTTTAAACTTCGTGGTTATCAAGAGAATCTAATAGACTTTTACAATTCTAATCGTTTCAATGTAGTACTTGCATCACGTCAAAGTGGTAAATCAATAACATCTTGTGCATACTTATTATGGTTTATACTATTTAATCCAGAAGTTACAGTGGCAATTCTTGCTAACAAAGGTGCAATTGCAAGAGAGATGATTGCTCGTTTAGTTACTATGCTAGAATCAGTGCCGTTCTTCTTACAACCTGGTGTTAAGATTCTTAACAAAGGGTCAATTGAGTTTGGTAATGATAGTAAAGTTGTTGCCGCGGCAACATCATCAAGTTCGATTCGTGGTATGTCAATCAACTTACTATACCTCGATGAGTTCGCATTCGTAGACGATGCAGAGACATTCTATACTGCAACATATCCCGTTGTTACATCTGGTAAAGATTCTAAAGTAATCATTACTTCTACTGCAAATGGTGTGGGTAATATGTTTCATAAGATATACGAAAGTGCTATTCACGAACAGTCAGAGTATAAAGCATTTACTATTAATTGGTATGATGTGCCAGGTAGAGATGAAGCATGGAAGAAAGAAACTATTGCAAATACTTCAGAAGCACAGTTCGAACAAGAGTATGGTAACAGTTTCTTAGGAACTGGTAATACACTTATTAATAGTAATACATTATTGGGCATGAGAGCAGAAGAGGCATTCTGGAATAAAGATAATGTAAATGTATACGAGAGACCTAAAGAAGGTCACACATACGTCTGTACAGTAGACGTATCAAAAGGAAGAGGATTAGATTACTCAACGTTTAGTATATTTGATGTAACGACACAACCATTTCAACAAGTGTGTACGTATAGAGACAATACAGTAAGTCCCATGCTATACCCAGATTTACTAAATAAGTATTGTAAACCATATAATGATGCATTAGTTATTATAGAAAACAATGCAGAAGGTGGCATGGTAGCAACTCAGTTGCATTATGATATAGAATATCCTAATGTCTTTGTTCAAGGCATGACTAAAGCAGATGATATTGGTGTTACGATGAGTAGAAGAATCAAACGTATTGGTTGTTCTACTATGAAGGAGTTGCTCGAAGAAAATAGATTAACGTTACGAGATCGAGCAACAATAACGGAATTGATGACCTTTGTAAGTAAAGGTACATCATTCGAAGCAGATAAAGGTTACCATGATGATATGGTAATGAATTTGGTACTGTTTAGTTGGTTTATTACGACAGATCATTTCACCCATTTAACTGATAAGTTAGTAAAGAATCTGTTATATGCAGAGCAACAAAAACTTATAGAAGATGATTTATTACCACCAGGGGTGTTCGGAAATAGTTCAGAACAAGAATCCTTTGTAGATAATAGTGGTGATAGATGGTTTTTAAGTGGTGATGAGAATTAAAGGATTATAAATAAACTAGTATCAACTTTTACATTAACAGGAGAAAAGTATGGCATTTCAAGTATCACCAGGCGTTCAGATCAAAGAGATTGATCTATCGAATGTTGTTCCAGCAGTGTCCTCTACAGTAGGGGCGTTTGCAGGTGTATTCCAATGGGGTCCTGTTGACGAAGTAAAAACAGTTTCAAGCGGACAACAATTAGTTGATGAGTTCTACAAACCAGCAGACTCAGACTTAGGGACTGAAGACTTTTATTCAGCAGATTCTTTTTTAAGATATGGTTCTGCTCTTAAAGTAGTTAGAATAAGTAATTCTGCTATGAAAAGTGCAAACTCATCTGGTGCTTCATCGGCACTTCTTAAAAACGAAACGGATTACGAGTCTACCTACGAGAGTGGTGGACAAAACGGAACAGTGGGAAGATGGATATCAAAATATGCAGGAGTCTTAGGTAATTCACTTCAAGTTTCTGTATGTGCATCTAACAACGCATATTTCAACAGTGGTGCATCAGCAATCAATAACGCAGACGGTTATGATGTTGGCGCAACTACAGTCACGGTTGATGCAGGGGCAAATTTCGTCGTAGGCGATATCATTAAGTTTGCTCATGCTCAAAAATATAAAATAACAGACATCGCCTCTAACGCACTTACCATTCAAGCAATTGGTGAATCCGCTGGAACCGGGTTACTTACAGCAGTTGCAGATGACGAGTCAGTCGACAGATGGTGGGAACATTACGCATTATTCGATAAAGCACCAGGAACTTCAGCACATGCTGAAAAACTAGGAGCATCAAACGACGAACTACACGTAGTTGTAGTAGACGAAGATGGTGCTTTCTCAGGAAGCAAAGGTACAGTATTAGAAACACACGGTTTCTTATCACTCGGTTCAGATGCTAAAGACGAACAAGGCGAATCAAATTATTACAGAGACGTAATCGCAAGACAATCTGGTTACGTATACTGGACAGGTCACTCAACATTATTGATGGGTACAGGTAATGAAGCACAGCATAGAACACTGTCAACAGCAGTAAGTACTGCATTCGTACAAGAAGCAGAACCAATCAATGATTCATTATCCGGGGGTGCAGATGCAATAGCACCAACAACAGTAGAAAAAATTAGTGCATGGGATGCCTTCTTTGCAGATGCAGAGACACAAGACTTTTCATTCTTAGTCATAGGTTCTACTAGATCAAATAATGGTGACACAGTTTCAGATCATAACACATTAGTAAACAGTGCAGTTTCATTAGCAGAATTAAGAAAAGACTGCTTAGTAATCGCATCACCAAGAAAAACATCTATTGTAAATGTTTCATCCGAAGCAAGTCAGTTGGCGAATGTCGAAGCAGACTTCACTAACGTAACTTCAAGTTCATATCTAGTGATTGATTCAGGTTGGGTATATCAGTATGATAGATTCAACGACAAATATGTATGGGTCCCAGGTAACGGGCATACAGCAGGAATCATGGCAAGATCAGACTTACTACAAGATCCTTGGTATTCACCAGCAGGATTCAGTAGAGGTCAATATTTAGGAATCACTAAACTTGCTTTCAATCCAAAACAAGCATCGAGAGATGAACTATATAGAAAGAGAATTAATCCAATCGTTACTTTCCCAGGACAAGGAACTGTTCTATTCGGAGACAAGACTGGATTAGCATCACCTTCAGCATTTGATAGAATCAATGTTAGAAGATTGTTCATCGTACTAGAGAAAGCAATCTCAATTGCCGCTAAAGCACAACTCTTTGAATTCAATGACGCATTCACAAGGGCACAATTTAGATCAGCAGTTGAACCTTTCTTAAGAGATGTAAAAAATAGACGTGGTTTAATAGATTTCTCAGTAGTTTGTGACGAATCAAACAACACTGATTCAGTCATTGACAGAAACGAGTTCGTATGTTCGATCTTCGTGAAACCTGCTAAATCAATTAACTTTATTACTTTGAACTTTGTAGCATCAAGAAGTGGTGTAGAGTTTGAAGAAATCTACGGAGCAGTATAAGGGAGTAAAACATGGCAACAATAGATCAGTTTAAAGCACAGTTAATCGGTGGTGGCCCAAGAGCAAACCGATTTAGAGTTTTTATACCAAGATCTGGCAATAAGATTGAGTTCTTATGTCAGGCCGCACAAATCCCTGCCGCTACAGTAGGTGTTGTTGAGCAAAACTTTAGAGGACACATTCTGAAACTCGCAGGAGACAGAACCTTTGAACCTTGGTCAGTAACAATCATTAATGATGTAGAGTTTTCAGCAAGATCGGCACTCGAAGAATGGCAAACAGACATTCAAGAGTTAGATTCTGGTGAAGGTATGACATCATTAGATTACTTAGTAGACAGAGCATTTGTCGAACAACTTAACAAAGACGACTCAGTGTTAGCAAGATACGAATTCTTTAACATGTTTCCAACTAGTATTGGTGCAATTGACTTATCTTATGAGACAGTCGATGCATTGGAGACATTTGATGTTGAATTCCAATACTCACACTGGAACAGAGTCGTTTAATAAGGTGAATATCGCCCTTGATTGGGCGATATAAATATAATTATGGAAATATTTGGGTTTGAAATAACTCGTAGAAAAGACGAGTTAAGAGAAATAGACATCGAAAAGAAGTCTGCTTCTTCGTTTGTACCACCTCAGATCGATGATGGCACCCCTGTCATTCAGCAATCTCCCGGTGGTTTCATATCAGGAGGGGCATACGGTTCGTATGTCGACATGGAAGGAAATATCAAGAATGAAGTACAACTCATTCGAAGATATAGAGAAACTTCTTTGGTACCTGAGTGCGATGCGGCCATTGACGATATCGTTAATGAATGCGTAGTATCTGATACACAAGATAGAATTGTAGCACTCGACTTGCAAGATGTTGATCTTTCAGAAAGCATCAAAAAGAAGGTGCAAGGCGAGTTCAAGCACATCTTATCTTTAATGAAGTTCAATCAGAACTCTCATGAACTATTCAGAAAATGGTACGTCGATGGAAGAATCTACTTCCATAAAGTTGTCGACTCTAAAAACCCTAATAGAGGTATCGTAGATATCAGAAATGTTGACCCTCTTAAAATTAAGAAGGTCAGAAACGTCGAGAAGGAAAAAGATCCTAAGACGAAGATCGATAAGATCAAAAAAGTTGAAGAGTTTTATGTCTTCAACGATAAAGGATTCGACAGAAGTGGCACTAATGAAGGTGCTACTATTAGAATCGCACCAGAGGCAGTATGTTATACTACTTCTGGTATGTTAGATTACACTAAGAATATTGTAATCGGGTATTTGCATAAAGCACTGAAGACTTCTAATCAGTTAGCAATGATGGAAGATGCACTTGTTATTTACAGAATATCAAGGGCACCTGAAAGAAGAATCTTCTACATTGATGTTGGTAACTTACCAAAAGCAAAGGCAGAACAATACCTTGCTGAAACAATGAACAAGTATAGAAATAAACTTGTTTACAATTCAGACACAGGTGAGATCAAAGATGATCGAAGACATATGTCCATGCTTGAAGATTTTTGGTTACCTAGGAGAGAAGGTGGTAGAGGGACAGAAATATCTACTTTACCAGGTGGTCAGAACTTAGCAGATATTGATGATATAGAATACTTTAAAAAGAAACTATATCGATCACTGAATGTACCCATTAGTAGAATGGAGTCAGACAACGGTTTTAATATGGGCCGTGCTTCAGAGATCAGTAGAGATGAACTTAAGTTCAACAAATTTACAAAGAGATTGCAAAATAAATTTGCTAGACTCTTTACAGACATACTGAGAACTCAGTTGATACTAAAGAATGTTGTATCAGGTGATGAGTTCGATGAATTCAAAGATTTCATCAGGTATGATTTCTCTACAGATAATCACTTCTCAGAGTTAAAAGAGCAAGAGATTTTTAGAGAAAGATTAGATATATTATCACAAGCAGAGAACTATCTCGGTAAGTTCTTCTCAGAAAAATACATTGCTAAAAATGTATTGAGAATGACAGACGATGACATTGAAAAGATGGCAAAAGAGATAGAAGATGAAGGTGGTAATGAAGAAGATGGAGACATGGACTTTTAAGGAATAAATTATGAACGACATAAGTAGAAAGATAGTAGACCAAATCGAAGCAGGTAAAATGCAAGATGCTAAAGACTCTATCAATGACGGTATCAAGGCGAAAGCAGGAGAAGTCGTTGACATGAAGAGAGTTGAAATGCAAATGGATTGGATGGAAACTTCACATGAAGAAGACGTTTCAACAGATAACGATTGAGTTAAACGAGGCGAAGTTTAAACTTCCTTCAGATCAGAAAGAGGTCAAACGTGAGACTGAGAAAGTCGCAGGTAAAACGATTGATGTAGTATACGCACAATCGTCTAAGAGAAAGATTTACGTGTACATAGATGGTAACGTAGTGGGCGAACCATTTAGAAATTTAAAAGACGCCCAGAAAGAGATGAAAAATATTAAATTAGTAATGAAGCAAATGGGTGAAGAAAACATCTCTAAAGAGGAAATTTTAGGAGTTATAAATGAAACTAATATCTGAATTCAACGACTATAGTATCTCACCCGTTATTATAGAAGAGAACGAAAAAGGGGAAAAAGATTACTTCATCGAAGGTATCTTTATGCAATCTGAAATTAAAAACAGAAATGGCAGAGTATACCCTAAAGATGTAATGAGAAAAGAAGTAGATCGTTACAGAAAAGAGTTTGTTGAGAAGCAAAGAGCATTCGGAGAGTTAGGACATCCTGAAGGACCTACAATTAATTTAGACAAAGTATCTCACTTAATTACAAAACTAGACGAAGATGGAAATAATTATGTGGGTAGAGCAAAGATTTTAAGTACACCAAATGGTCAGATTGTCAGAAATTTGATTGATGACGGTGCAAAGTTGGGAGTATCATCTAGAGGACTAGGTTCACTAGAACAAAAAGGTGGTGCCCAATATGTTAAAGGTGACTTTCAGTTGGCAACTGCCGCTGATATTGTCGCAGATCCTTCTGCACCTGAGGCGTTTGTCGAAGGCATAATGGAGGGAGTAGAGTGGATCTACGAAAATGGTATTCTTAAGTGTACTGAAGTAGAGCAGATGAGAGATAAACTTTTATCTACAAAACTAAATAAACTTGAGGAAACTAAATTAAATCTATGGAAAAAGTTCGTTGAGAACTTGTAACATATAAATAAAAGAGTTATTACTCAAACAGGAGAAAAAAATGGCAGATTTAGAGAAAAACCTAAATGACGCAATAGAGGAAGTAATGTCTGAAGGACAGCAACCTGACTCTAAGGCGGAAAAAGGTGATCAAAAACCTGTTAAACAAGGTTCATCAGACGCCGAGAAAATCGAAGGCGGGAAAGGTGAAGTCGTCAAACCTGAAGAAAATCCTGTTGACAAAGCAGTTGATTCAGTTAAAAAAGCAGAGAAGCAGAAAGAAGTTTCTGGTGATCCTCAACAGAAAGGGGAAGCACCTGCTGAGAGTCAACCTAAGTTGAAAAAAGTTTCAGAAGAAGAAGATTCAGAAGATGAAAAACCTTCTAAAATGAAAATGATCAAGGCAATGGTCAACAAAATGAAGGATCTAGATAAAGAAAAACTTCAGGCAATGTACTCTGAGATGTCAGAGGAAAGTGTTGACGAAACCTTGTCAAAGGCAGAGATCGCAAGAGCAATCGTAGAACTCATGAAGAAAAAAGGTGAGGACGAGGTAGAAGAAGGTTTCAATAAACTTCTTGAATCAGAAAAAGACGAAGACGAAGACGAAGATGAAGATGAGAAAAAAGACGATAAAGAAGTCAAAGAATCATCTGAAGTTGAATCTTCACTAGTTGAGATTGAAGTAGAAGACGACCTAGAGAAAATCTCAGAAGCACTTGAACTCTCGGAAGAGAATCAAGAGAAGGCAAAAGTTATCTTCAAGGCCGCAGTATCATCTAAAGTCTCAGAGATCAAAGAGCAACTTGAATCAGAGTATTCAGAGAATTTAAAAACCTCAACAGAGAAAGTTAAAGACGACCTAGCGGAAGCAGTCGACAAGTACCTTTCTTACTGTGCAGAAGAGTGGACGAAAGAAAACGAACTTGCAATAGAAAGAGGTTTGAGATCAGAAATGACTGAAAACTTCATCGAAGGATTAAAAACATTGTTCACAGAACATTATGTTGAAGTTCCAGAAGATAAGTACGACGTTATTGATGAACTCGCAAATCGTCTTGACGAAATGGAAGACAAACTTGACGTAGAAGTATCTAAGAATATGGAAATCGTTGAGGAAAGAGATTCCTTGTTAAGACAAAATGTTGTGAAAGAGGCATGTGCAGACTTGTCTGAGTCACAAATTGAAAAATTGGTTTCACTATCAAATGGTGTAGACTTCAATAGTACTGAAGATTTCGCAGAGAAAGTTTCAGAACTTAAAGAAGCATACTTTCCTGCTGATAAAGGTGAGACCGTTGCAGAAGAAACAGTAGTTGAAGAAGGAACAGGATCTTTCGAAGATGATTCATCATCTGAAAAAGTTGTTGATCCTACTATGAATGCTTATTCTTCAGCATTAAGTAAACTAAAACCATTAGGTTAATTTTAAAGGAGAAAATGTAAAATGTTCTTATCAGAAAATTTACAAGAAAAGTGGTCCCCTATACTTGAGCATTCTGATCTTCCAAAGATCGAAGACAACTATAAGAGAGCGGTCACTGCTGTTATCCTCGAGAACCAAGAGAAAGCACTAGCAGAAGATAGAGCAACTCTTTCCGAGGCAGCACCTTTAAATGCTACAGGTGGTACAGCAATCAACAATTGGGATCCTATTTTGATCTCATTAGTTAGACGTGCTATGCCAAATCTCGTTGCTTACGACATTTGCGGTGTTCAACCAATGACAGGTCCAACAGGACTTATCTTTGCTATGAAGGCAAGGTATCAAGATTATCCTTCAGCAGGACGTGAAGGACAATCAGAAGCATTAGGTATCAAAGAACCTAGAACTGGTTATTCTGCTTCAGCAGGACCAAACAGTACAGCAGGTGTTGATGCAGACCCAGAAGGAAATCCTTTTGCAGGGTCAAGTGCTTATCAAAACCAAACTTCAGGCGCAATGGATACACAAAATGCAGAAGCATTAGGTGATGGAGCATCGAACCACTTTCAAGAGATGTCATTTACTATTGAGAAATCAACTGTAACTGCTAACTCTAGAGCATTAAAGGCCGAGTATTCACTCGAACTTGCACAAGACTTAAAAGCAATCCACGGTCTTGATGCAGAATCAGAACTAGCAAATATTCTTTCATCAGAAATTCTTGCTGAAATCAACCGTGAAGTTGTTAGAGAAGTTAACAACCAAGCAAAAACTGGTGCGGAAGCAACTGCTTCAGCAGGTACTTTCAACCTAGACGTTGATGCTAACGGTAGATGGTCAGTTGAGAAATTCAAAGGATTATTGTTCCAAATCGAAAGAGAATCTAACAAGATCGCAAAAGAAACAAGAAGAGGTAAAGGTAACTTTATTCTATGTTCTTCAGACGTTGCATCTGCTCTTTCAATGGCAGGAGTATTAGATTACGCACCTGCTCTTAACACTAACATTAACGTTGATGATACTGGCAATACTTTTGCTGGTGTTCTTAACGGTAGAGTTAAAGTATACATCGATCCATATGCTGGATCAGATTACTTGACTGTTGGTTATAGAGGATCAAATCCGTATGATGCTGGTATGTTCTACTGTCCATATGTACCTTTACAAATGGTCAGAGCAGTTGGAGAGAATACTTTCCAACCAAAAATCGGATTCAAGACAAGATACGGAATGGTATCTAACCCATTTGTAGGTGATGCACCTGTAAGTGGTCTTGCACCAGATGGAAACAACCAGTACTACAGAAAGATGTTAGTATCTAACATTCTGTAAAAAAGTTTCGAACTTTTAAAAAGGTCTCTTCGGAGACCTTTTTTTTGCACTAAATATAATTGTCATTAACACACATACACACAGGAGGAAAAATGGCAAATCAAGCAAAATCAGGTTACGAAATTCGTGCCGACTTACTATCCCTTGCAGAGGGCGTCTTAATCAACAACATCGAGAATGAGAGGACTACCATATATACATGGAATGATAACCATCCCGAGTCGAAGAAAGATATGCCCCTAAGAACTTACTCAGCACAAGATGTCATTGATACTGCAAAGCAGTTTAATGATTTCGTAAACGAGAAGTAACGCATAAATAGTATTGTGGGGTGATATTATTCACCCCCTTTTGAGGAAATATAATGTATACAAGTACACTTAAACCAGACCCTAGTAGATTTGTTGAGTCTAGTACACCACAAGATCAGCAAGTACATAAAGGTTGGTATTGGGATTACAAAACAAAAAAGTTTTACAGATGGGATAATATACCCAAGGATAAATAATGCCAGAGACATCAATCAACAAGTCAATACTTAATAAGAATAATTTTAGATTACTTATTGACAAAACACCAACAGTAGAGTACTTCGTCAGATCAGTTAATATTCCAGGATTAACATTTGGTGAAACAGTACAGGCGGCAGGTGTAGGACTTGATGCTTTCTTTCCTGGAGATAAAGTTTCTTTTGATACACTTGATGTATCTTTTCTTGTCGATGAAGACTTAGAAAACTTTAAAGAAATATATGATTGGATGGACGCAATCGTTCCTATAGCAGATCCCTCTGCCTATGGGGCATATGTCAATTCAGTTAAAACAGATGCAGGTACATTCTCAGCAGTAGAGAATGATCTCTTACAGTATTCAGATATTACATTAGTATTGAATACTAATAAGAACATACCAAACAAATTTTTTAGATTCCACGATTGCTTTCCAATCAGTTTAGGTGGTATCGAACTTGAGAGTGGTGCAGATACTGAGGCAGTTATCGCAAATGTATCATTCAGATTTACATATTACGAGATAGAAAGCACTAGTTAAATCTCAATAAATATGTTATACTATTAGTATTTAATAGTATATTAGGTAAATTATGAAACTAGATGAAATCAAAGTGATGTGGTCAAACGACTGTGAGATCGATGATATCGAACTCGACAAGTCATCATTAGAAGTTCCAAAATTACATGCTAAATATTCAGAGTTACTAACTGATAATATTTTATTGTTAAGAAGTCAGCAGATGAAATTCAACATGCTTAGAAAAGATAAGTGGATGTGGTTCAACGGCAAACTTGACGATGATAGAATTAGAGAACTTGGTTGGGCACCTGATCCATTTGATGGATTAAAAGTAATGAAAAGTGACTTTGGTATATGGTTCGATTCTGATCCAGATCTACAAAGTCTCAAAGCAAAAATAGATTACTTACAGGAAACAATTGAATTTATTAAGAGATGTATGGATAATATCACTTGGAGACATCAAACAATAAAGAACACTATCGAGTGGCGTAAATTTATGGCGGGTCAATAATGCTTTATCACAATAACGTATGGATATATAAAGACTTTTTAACAAATGCAGAATGTGAAGTTGTTCATGCTACTGCTGAGAAACACGAACTTATGTCAGGTCGTATTGGATATAAGAACAATGACCCTGATGCACCACCTAAAACTGATGGTCAACAGAACAGTGAGATCAGACAATCAGACGTTAGATGGATACCCCATAATTCATTCGTAGAAGAGATAAGTCAAAAGATTGAAGACGGCATCAACAGTGCTAATAGAGAAGCAGGTTGGAATTTACATTGGGATCAACCAGAGTCTCATCAATATACTATCTATCATCATAGACCAGAAGCAGAAGTAAAGGGAGATCATTACACTTGGCATATTGATTCAAGTCCAGATTGGCAAGGTCAAGGTGAAAGAATTAGAAAGTTAAGTTCAACACTTCAATTGTCAGATCCAAATGATTATGAGGGTGGACACTTTCAATACATCAATCCAAATGGTATATTCGATAAGTTAAAAAGAAACGAAGAGTGGGTAGATATGCAACAGCATATTACAACAGTCCCATTCTCTGCCAAATCTAAAGGAACACTTATAGTTTTTCCTTCTCATACATATCATCAAGTAACACCAGTAACGAGAGGAACAAGAATATCACTAGTCAGTTGGTTTCATGGTCCTAAGCATGTCTAAGAAGAAAGCATTAATTAAACTATGTGTCATGACAGATGAAGACATCGGTCCAATGGACATGGACGAACAAATGAAAATCGTAGAGAAAGCAATAGAGGAAAAAAGATTCTATCTTGAATCTATCAATCCACCCAAAGATGTCTAATTTAGTTACAGTACAGAAGATCGACGAGGTCTTCATGAAAGTTAATTGTGATGATGGTCTTGCAAGAGACTTGTACGATTTCTTTTCATATACAGTTCCTAATGCTAAGTTCATGCCCTCATATAAAAATAAATTTTGGGATGGAAAAGTCAGACTCTTTTCATTAAAAACAAATAAAATTTATATTGGTCTACTGCCATATGTAGATGAGTTTTGTAGAGAAAGAGGATATGATTTTGATGGTATACAAGATGTTATAGGCAAGAAAGAACGAGACGAGTCGAATAAGATAGACGACTTTATTGATATGCTTAGTCTACCATTCGCACCAAGAGACTACCAGTTAGAAGCATTTAAAACAGCAGTGCAGTATGGTCGACAATTGCTTTTGTCTCCTACAGCATCTGGTAAGTCCCTAATCATATATCTACTAGCACGATACTATGCTGGTAAAAAAATTATTATTGTACCAACAACTTCTTTAGTTGAGCAAATGGCAAAAGACTTTGAAGAGTATGGATATACAGATAGAGTTTGTAAAATTTACAGTGGTCAAGAAGTATTTGATGCAGACATTACTGTTACTACATGGCAATCATTTGCAAAAGCACCTAAAGATGTAATGCAATCGTTTGATGTAGTTATAGGAGATGAAGCACATTTATTTAAAGCACAAACTCTCAAAGGCATCCTAGAGAAGATGAAGACTACAGCAGTGAGAATAGGAACTACAGGTACACTTGATGGTTCTGAAGTACATAGACTACAACTTGAAGGTTTGTTTGGTCCAGTAAAGAAAGTCATAACGTCATACGAGTTGATGGAAGAAGGTACGATAGCAAATTTAACTATTGATTGTGTCATACTTCGTCATACTAAACAAAAGAAAATGACTTATCAAGAAGAGATGGATTATCTTGTAAGCAATGAACAGAGAAATAAATTTATCACTAATCTAGTTAGTTCATTGAAAGGTAATACACTTGTACTCTTTCAGTACGTAGAAAAACATGGTGAAGTACTGTGGGAAATGTTTAACCCAATGGTCAGTAGAATGAACGGGACATTGCATTATGTTTATGGTGGTACAGATACAGAAGATAGAGAGTCAGTCAGAACTATCGTTGATTCTCCGAAGAAGAAAAATAATGTCATACTAGCATCATACGGAACATTCTCAACTGGAGTAAATATCAAGAAGATCGACAATGTTGTATTCGCATCTCCTTCAAAGTCACGTATACGTAATCTACAGTCTATTGGTAGAGGGTTACGTAAGACAGATGGTAAGACATCGATGAGACTCTTTGATATCTCAGACAATTTACAAAACAATAATTATACACTCGAACACTTGAAAGAACGCATAAATATTTACAATGAAGAGCAATTCTCATATGAAATTAAGGAGTTCGATCTAGATGGTTAAACCAGCAAACTTAGTTCCACAAAAGTACGAAGTACTTAAGACAAGAACAGGTGCAGAGATAGTTGGCATGACTAGAGAAACTCCAACAGGCGTTGAAATTACTTTGCCAATGATTTGTCATTTGCAAGTTGTACCAGGAACAAACAGAACTCAATGCTTATTTTATCCTTACTCGCCACTCTCAGAAGAAGAAAAGATTATAATACCAAACGAACACATTGCACACAAGTCTAAAATGAATGAGCAATTCATTCCGTTCTATGATAATGCAAGTTCGACTTGGATGAAAATGATAGAGAACAAAACTATACCTCTTACAGAGTTTAAGAATAGATATAGTGACAATGATCTAAAAAAGTTAGTAGAAGAGTTGGCAGAAAAATATGGACTCGAAGATACTTACATTGACGGCGATGAGTATAATCAGTTAGTCGAAGAGTGGGAAGAATTCGAGTTTGCTGAAGTTCCTAAAGACCCTAAAAAAATTCACTAACCTTACCTCTAGAACTTTAGAGAATACTAAATAAACCGTGTATAACGCGGTGTTATATGATATTATCAATGGAGATTATAATTTAATCATGACTGAACTAGTCAATAAACTTAACGAAACTGTAGAAACCTTAAAACATATTACAACAGATGACATTACCCAATTCTTAGAAATAGCAGTTCTAATTGGTACGTTTGTCTTTTGTGTATATGCAGTGTCACCAATTATATGATGCTAAGAAAAGTAATTCAAATTTTCTTTAAATACTGGATCCAACCATGGCATCCGAGAAGTTAACACAAAAGGCCCTACAGGTGGCCAATCTATCCCCTCCTGTTGAGCATTCTTTTATAAACAATTTAGAGAACGTACACCCAATGAGGCAAGTGGCGATCATGTCGGTTGTCCAAGTTGCGGTCTTTGGATTTATGTTGTTAGCATTTTGGATCATCAATCTTTTTGTTGGTCATTAGATGCGATATATACTATACACTACATTAATTGTTACATTCTTTTACGTTACAACGGGTGACCAAGAAAGAATGGGAAGAGCAATACTAAGAGATAATGTAGTGATGTCGAGAGCATAATATATCCCTTATTAGATATATCTGCCCCCGGCGACATATTAATCATAACATGTGAATTTTATCCTCACAAGAGGGTTTTCAAAAAAACTTTAAAAAACTTTCTAAAATAAATACTTAAAACCCACTAGCAAAAACTACTGTTTTAGAGTATTATAGATACATGACTAAAAGAAAAGACCCTAAAAAGGCAGAACACTATGTTAATAACAAAGAGTTCACTCAAGCAGTTGCCGAGTATAACGAAGCAGTAAAACTCGCCAAGGAGAAGGATAAAACACCTCCTCAAATGTCAAACTACATAGGGGAGTGTATCTATAAGATTGCAACTCGTCTATCTACTAGACCAAACTTTATTAATTATACTTACAGAGACGAAATGATCTGTGATGCAATTGAAAATTGTATACAGTATATTAATAACTTCAACAGAGAAAAGTCCAACAACGCATTCGCATATGTAACACAGATTTGTTATTATGCATTTCTTAGAAGAATCCAAAAGGAGAAAAAGCAAGTCTTTATCAAACAACAGATAACAAATGAGACGGGTATTTCTGAGGCGGCATTTGATACAATTGATGGTGATACGTCTGGACTAATAAACACAAATGTTGAATGGATGCAAGAGAACATGAAAGTTGTCGAGTATTCACCAAGAAAGTCAAAGAGAGCAAAGAAAACTACAAAGAAAAATTTAGACAACTTTACTGAATGAAAATAGCATTATTAAACGATACACATGCGGGTGTCAGAGGCGACATGATGGCAATGTCCGAATATCAAGGACGTTTCTATACTGAAGTATTCTTCCCGTATCTTGACGAACATGATATCAAACATATCATTCATTTAGGAGATTACTTTGATAGACGTAAGTATGTAAACTTTGCTAGTCTACATAATAATCGTAAGCATTTCATTGATCCTATGTTAGAGAGAGGGATATCAATGGACCTTATATTGGGTAACCATGATGTCTATTATAAATCTACAAATGATGTAAATGCACCTGAACTATTGCTTTTTGCAGATGATAACATTAACGTTATCTCAGACCCCATTGTTAAAGAATACGATGGGTTCAATATAGCATTAGTGCCATGGATTAATAATGAGAACTATGCAGACTCAGTAGACTTTTTGCTATCAGCAAATGCATCTTGGTGTATGGGTCATTTCGAAATTGAAGGTGCAATCATGCACCCAGGAATGACATGCCCACATGGATTAGATCACACTTACGTAAAACGTTTTGAAAAAGTACTTAGTGGTCACTTTCATCATAAATCAGAAGTAGGTAATGTTAGATACCTAGGTTCTCAAATGCAATTTACATGGTCAGATTATGGTGATCAAAAATACTTCCATGTATTTGATACAGAGGATCAAAGTCTAACGCCTGTTCATAACCCACTTACTATGTTCGAAAAAGTATTCTATGATGATACAAAAGAATCATTCGAAACAATTAGTAATAGAGATTACAGTCAATATAATAATAAGTTTGTCAAAGTTGTTGTAGTAAACAAAGACAATCCATATTGGTTTGATACAATGATTGATAAGTTACATGGTGCAGAACCACTGCACATGACGATTGTTGATGATCACAAACACATGGACTTATTATCAGATGAAGAATTAGAGGGTGTAGAAGATACACTTACGATTCTACAGAAGTATGTTGACGGTCTAGAAATTCAAGGAGAAAAAAATCACTTAACAGAATTGGTTACTTCATTGTATAATGAAGCATTAGATGAACACAATTATATATGATAAAATTTAAACAGGTACGATGGAAGAACTTGCTTTCATCTGGTAATAAATTTACCACAATTGAATTAGATAGATCGAGTACAACTCTTATACTTGGTGAAAACGGTGCAGGAAAGTCAACGTTATTAGATGCATTATGTTTTGGACTATATGGTAAGGGGTTTAGAAATCTAAAAAAAGAACTACTTGTTAACTCAGTCAATGGAAAAGAACTACTTGTAGAAGTCGACTTCGAAGTAGGAAAGAAAAAATATAAAGTCATAAGGGGTACACGCCCCAATCGTTTCGAATTATATCTCGGAAAAACTATGCTCAATCAAGATGCAAGTGTACGAGATTATCAAGACCACTTAGAAAAGAATATACTCAAAATGAGTCATAGGTCTTTTACTCAAGTGGCAATACTAGGATCAGCAAACTTTACACCGTTCATGCAACTGAAAGCAAAAGATAGGCGTAAACTAGTTGAAGACCTACTAGATATATCTATATTCTCTACTATGAGAGACATACTTAGAAAGAAAGTACAGTCACATAAAATAGAGATTAAAGATACAGATCATGAAGTTGAAATTCTTGAAGAAAGAATTAGTGGTCTTACTGAACAGTTGAATGCTCTTCAGAAGAATCGTGATGAACAAATTGGTAAGTATGAATCTACAGTGAAGGAAACAGAAAACAACATTGCAAACCTCATGGAGAAAGTAGATGAAAAGACGCAAAATGTGGTGGAGAAAGAATCCACTATCACGAATAAAAGTACTACAGAAAGTAAACTCAAACAGATTGTTGAATTGGAGAAACAACTCGAAGCAACTCGAAAGAAAGCAAATACAGATATTGAATTCTACGAGAACAACGACAACTGCCCCACATGTAAACAGGGTCTAGACCATGAACACAAGAAGAAGCACATTGAGGAGAAGCAGAATAAAATCTCAGAGATCAAGACGGCGATGTCAACTCTTGACAAACAAGTCTCAGAACTCAGAGACGAAATCGACAGAATCAATGAAGTCCAGCACCAGATAAATGAAGTACAAAGAGAGATAGGACTTTTACAGACTGAAGTTACATCTAATCAAAAGTATATTCATAAACTTAATGGTCAAATAAAAGAGTTAAGTAAGAATATTTCTGGTGATGATAGTGTACAGAATAGACTTACATCAAACGAGGACGACTTAGATAAACTACATGCTAAACAGAAGACACTAAAAGAACGAGGTCATTACTTTGAACTTGCTCAGTTACTTCTTAAAGATGAGGGCATCAAGTCAAAAATAATTAAACAATATGTACCAGTGATGAACAAGATGATTACAAAGTATCTTGCATCATTAGAATTCTATGTAGGGTTTGAACTTGATGAGAACTTTGAAGAGACTATTAAGTCTAGATTCAGAGACGTATTCAAATACGATAACTTCTCTCAAGGTGAGAAGATGAGAATCGATTTAGCATTACTCTTTACATGGAGATCAGTTGCAAGAATGAAGAATTCTGTTAACACTAATCTGTTAATACTAGATGAGGTGTTTGACTCTTCACTTGATGCACAGGGTACAGACGACTTTTTAAGATTGTTAAATACATTATCTGAAAAGACGAATGCATTTATCATATCTCACAAGGGCGATCAACTCTATGATAAGTTTGAAGAGGTGATTAAATTTGAGAAGTATAAAAACTTCTCTCGAATTTCAGTATCATAAATAAAAGCATATGTACGAATTAATAGAAGAAGCAAGTAAAGTTTTAAGAACTCCACCACCCGAGTTTGATTTTGAGAATCCTAAGGAAGATCCTAAGGAAATCGAAAAGAATATGATTGAAGCAATGGACAAGTTTGGTGGTATAGGTCTATCTGCTAATCAAGTTGGATTACCTTACAAAATGTTTGTAATGAAATCTGCTGATAAGGGTACAGTTGCTTTTTTTAATCCAAAGATAACAAGGTTGTCACAAGAAACGGATATGATGAAAGAAGGGTGTTTGTCATTTCCCGACATATACCTAATGATTAAACGGGCAAAAGTGGTAGAACTTGAATACCAAGATGCAGATGGAGAACAACATACACTTGTATTAGAAGGACTAGCAAGTCGATGTGTACAACATGAAGTCGATCATCTAAATGGTATTGTGTTTCTACAAAGAGCATCAAGACTTAAAATTGAACGTGCATTAAAGTCACGAGATAAAGAAAAACGTAAACGGTTAGAATATGAAAGAAGAGTTGCAATCGCAAAATACTTCCAAGAACGTGCAGAAGCAGATAAAGATTCCAGCGGATCCAGTGATGATACCGAATCTACTGGAGAAGAATCAAGCACAGGAACTGATCAAGTTTCATAGAGAACACGATCATCTGTACAGAATAGGAAACGAAAGGGAATACTTAGGTATTCGTTTCATGCATATCCATACACAATGGATTCGTGATTTATTGATAAGAATTTCATATGATTTGGTTGGCAATATCAGAAAGATATCTAATCAAGTAGTGTGGCCAGAAATGATTGCTTTAAATGAATGGCCAATTGGGGGTGAACAACACCCTCATGTCGACACATATTCTAATCAAGAAATGAATCATCAAACAACTATCGATAGACCAGCAAGAGAATGGACATGTATTCTATATCTCAATGATGATTTCAGAGGTGGTCGAACTTATATACCTGAAGGTCAAGAAATGAACTTTGATGGTGTTGTAAGAGACTATCAATATCAAGTCTTTGAACCAGAAGCATGTGCTGGACTTCTCTTTCAAGGAATCTATCTACCCCATGGCGTAGAAAAAATCAGAAGAAATTCACGATACACTGTATCATTTTGGTTCTCATCATCACCAGAAAAGCAGATGATGATGCAACCTGTCCACGATCTAAATCTAGATGAAGATTCATGGCGACTTGCTATGAAAGAAGACGGCCGAATCTAAAAAAACTTTCCTAAGACCTTGACAATGGGTCTCACTTTTTTATATACTAGTAGAGTAATAAAGAAAGGAGATACATTATGTCAAACAATACAAATACAATGATACTTGAGAAGATTCAGGACGATGTTCTTGAACTGTTCGATGGTGATGTCTGGAATGTAATCTGGGCAATAGAGAAAGAGTTCGGAATCGGTGCTTTACCGGGTGAATTCACTACAGATGATTGCTTCATCGATTGTCTAATCAATCTTAGATTCGAACAACTAGGAGATATGGCGTGAGTCTGTTATCAATAGTTAACGAGTTCGATCTTTTTAGATACAAACAAAACGGAAAATCATACGAAGGTTTCGTAAAGAAAGTGGGCAATGATTTCATAGAAGGAAGATTCTTTGAGACAGACCAATACAGTCTGAGAAAAGGAGACTTCTTTGATACAACAATTCTTCTAGAATCTTTTGAAGGTCTAGAAATGGAATGGTGGTTTGATGGACAAGGTTGCGACAACTCTGCAATTGGTGTAAGTGGTTGTTGGGAAACTTTTTTAAATTAAACCTTGACAGTAACCCCTACTTTTTTATATACTAATCCTATGACTGAGAAACTTAAAAATCAAAAATCAACTCTTGCGAAACTGATGGCGTCAGAAGACATCACAGTTCTTCACAAGAAAATACCAACTGCATACTTTGATGTAAAGAACAGGATACTTGCTTGTCCTACTTTCAAAGATGATATTTCACCAGAACTTTATGACTTGTTTATGGGTCACGAAGTTGGTCATGCATTGAATACACCTTTCGAAGGGTTACATTCTACTCTTAAAGAGAATAGAACTCTCAAGGGTTATCTCAATGTTGTAGAAGATGTCAGAATTGAAAGAAAGATTAAAGACAAGTTTGCTGGACTTAGAAAGTCTTTTTATGCCGCATACAATGAATTGATGCAGAGAGACTTCTTTGGAATCAAAGATAGAAATCTTCAAGAACTTTCATTGATTGACAAGATCAATTTGATCACCAAGTGTGGTTCAAGAGTTTCAATTACACTGACCGATGAAGAGCAGGTGTTCTTAGATGCTTCACTTAAGTGTGAGACATGGGAAGATGTTGTTCAAGTTGCTACAGCAATCTATGAGTGGTCAAAAGAAAACGAAACAAGAGACGAATCAGACCAAGCAATCACTTATCAGTATTCAGATATCGAAGATATCGACGAAGATGAGGACGATTTCGAAGAAGATTATGAAGATGATTTTGGTTCTGATGGCGAAGAGTCAGACGTAGAGCAAGAGAACTCAGAGCAAGAAGACTCTCTCCCAGACGTTCCTACGGGTACTGGAGACGTTCCAGCGGGTGCTTCTGAAGAGACTGAAGACGATGTATCAGAGTCAGAAGAGCAGATTAAACAGACTGGTGGCAAGTTCGGTGGTACTTCTTACGGAATGCATGACGATGAAAATGGTGCTAGAGAATCATTGACTGAACATTTTGCTCACAATAATGAAGACCAGTTCATAGATGAGAATGCTTGTATCAAAACTAGCATCGATCTTAAAAAGAACTGGAAGAACATAGATGATATGTACTACTCTTACACTGAGGTGTTCAACGACTTCGATCAAATGATGGTGATCACTGATGCCGACAAAGCAGATAATTGGAAGTTAAAAAGAAAACAAGAGTCAATGCAATTTATACCTCTTGCTGGACCTGGTACTAGAAAATATCTACAAGACAAAAACAAAAGTATTGTTGCCCACATGGCAAAAGAGTTTGAAATGAGACAGACTGCCATGAGATCAGCAAAAGCATTCACTGGTAAAAGTGGTCAACTTGATATGAATAGACTTGCAAAGTATCAGATCATTGAAGATGTATTCAAGAGAGTTACTTATTTACCAGACGGAAAGAATCACGGTGTTAACGTGTTACTTGACTGGTCAGGTTCTATCTCTCATGAGATTAAAGACTTGATCGAGCAAACTTTCATCTTATCAGAATTCTGTAACAAAGTTCAGATTCCTTTCAGAATCTTCTTGTTCTCAGATTCAATTATGAGAGGTGAAGATTACTGGTCAAGTGGTGAGGGCAAACTTGTAGAACTTCTTTCAAACGAAATGAGTGGTAAAAAGTACACTAAGGGTTTGAATATTCTTTCTCAAATGTACATGCACTTCTGGAAATCTGAAATACTTCAAGGTTGGGAACCTGCTGATTCAGAAGATGTTGAATTATTAAATTCAATATTCAACCTTGACCCAGAAGATGCCTCATATTATGATAAGAGAAATGATCTTAATTATTGTGACTTGGTCCCAAACAACTTCAGACTTGGCGGGACACCTCTTAATCACTGTTTACTAGCAATGAGAAAGTGGATCCCAGAGTTCAACAGAATGTACGGAATTGAAAAGTCAATCATGACAATTATCACTGATGGTTTCAGTCATGAATCAGACTTGCTCAGACAGTCCGACGAAGAGTTTGCAGATGCTAAGTCTCAGATGGGTAGTGACTGGATCGGCAGATCAAACATGAAAAGATACTTGATTGATCCTTACACTAACAAGACGTATCTTTACCATGAACCAAGTGACTACAACTATGGTGACTGGAACAGAACTGCTAATCTACTTGAGTGGATATCAGAAACTTGTAACGTTACAATCACTGGTTACTTTGTCTTCAGTAAGAAGAAAGATTTTTCAACTACTACCCACTACATGCCTGGCATTTCTTGGGAAGAGAAAGATGAAATCTGGAAAGCAATGAGAAAGACTGGTTACGTTTTCAAAACTAAAGGTTACAACAAGTTATTCTTTACTTACAAAAATAACTTAACTGCATCAAGTGATACTGAATTGTCAGACGACTTGGTCGATGCTAAGAAGTCTAGGTTGACTTCAGCATTTAAAAAGAATCAGAAGTCTAAAGTAACATCTAGATTTCTAACAACTGAGTTCATAAAGGAGATAGCATAATGAGAAACTTAGCAATTGATATAACTGAATACGAAAACTTCCCAGATGGTGGCAATGTCGCAAGGAACAAATTTGCTGAAGCAATGGCAAACATTGGTCCTGGTCCATGTGTGAAGTTCAACTGTGAGAGGCAACAAGAATGTGCATCTGAAAAAGTTGAATGTAAGGCATTTAGATACTGGGTAAACAATGACAGTTACTGGACAAAAAGAAAAGGTGTTAAGACATCAATCAGTGTTGACCTAGGCAGATTAATCAAGGAGATGGAATAATGACCAAGATAGCACTATCACAAATTGGTGAAAAGGGAGAAGCAAAAGCAAGGTGTGTAATGAGGGATATAATTGTCCCATTCAAAATCGTACCTGGTTTAACTGAAGAATCAATCAAGATGTGCAAAGCATTCAATGTTGAATACTTAATCGAACTAGCACTAGCAAAGGTCGGAGGGTACAATTTTGTAGATGAATCTGGATTTGATTTTGATGATTACTCAGATAGTAAGACTGCAAGTGTGGAACCTAGAGGTGGGGTGTCCATCGGGTCACTCGAAACAAAGATTGGTTCTATAAGAGCAGTGATCTATAATCCATTTGAAGATAGGTTAGACTACTTCTTTTTTCCAGTTGATGGGTGGAAAGATTTAGAAGAAGCATCATACGGAAAAGCAAAGCACAAAACAAGAATCAGATCATCTTATAATAAGACAACTCAGATGTATTCTAAGTTTGAACCTTATAGATGTAAAGACTTTAAAGAACTGGCAAAAAAAGTTGCCTGTGAAGTAGATGCAGAAATTATTTTGGGTTAAGGGGTTGACAATGACCCTCACTTTTTGATACCATTATAACTGATGAGAAATTTAACGTGTAATTTTAAGGAGACTATATGAAAGCACACAATGAGTATAATATAAAAAGATCGTATGACGAATCGGAGTCAGTCATACTTTCTACAGGGAAGAAATTCCACATGACTCCAGATAGGAAAGAATTCTTAGCAGAACTTCAATCTGCCTTTCCTGAGCAATCTGTTTTTCTAAAAGAAGATTTAGAAAAACTATCACACACCCCATACTGGGTGAAGTCAACAAGGTTCCCTTTTGCTTCTGCTGATAAATCGTCATATGATTTGACTATGTTACTTGGTGGTTTGTCACCGACAGCAGTTCAAAATGTGAAACAACCAACGGTTATTCCAATGACACCAGCACCTGTTTCTAATAACATGCCTGTCGCCGCTCAGACTCAAGCAGTGAATCTGATCGAAGACAATGTAAAAATCATTCCTGAGAAAATGACTAACTATGTTCCGTTTGGACATTTCAAAGATGTCAAACAGATTATCAAGTCTAAGATTTTCTTCCCAGTCTTTGTGACAGGGTTATCTGGTAATGGTAAAACATTGATGATCGAACAAGTATGTGCCCAACTGAAGAGAGAACTCTACAGGGTCAATATCACCATCGAGACTGATGAAGATGATTTGATGGGTGGTCATACTCTTCAAAATGGTAACATTACTTTCAGAGAAGGTCCTGTTATCAAAGCAATGAGAAAGGGTGCCGTACTCTTGCTCGATGAAGTCGATCTTGGTTCTAACAAGTTGATGTGTCTACAATCAGTTCTTGAAGGTAAAGGTTATCTAATCAAGAAAACTGGTGAGTGGGTGACACCTGCACCAGGATTTACAATTCTTGCGACTGCTAATACAAAGGGTCAAGGTTCAGAAGATGGCAAGTTCATCGGAACTCAGATCATGAACGAGGCGATGCTTGAAAGATTCGCCATCACAATGCAACAAGAATATCCACCAGTGTCAACTGAGAAGAGAATTCTTAAGAAAGAAATGGAACTAAGTGGTTCTGTTGATGAAGAGTTCTGTGACAAACTTGTCGACTGGGCAGACATTATCAGAAAGACCTATTACGAGGGTGCTATCGATGATGTTGTTACTACAAGGAGACTTGTTCACATTGTCAATGCATTCAGAATGTTTGACGACAAAATGAAGTCAATCGAAATGTGTATTACAAGATTTGATGAAGAAACTAGAAGTTCCATTCTCGACCTCTACACCAAAGTAGATGCAGGGGTCGACATGGAAAACCCTCTTGAAGATTCAGAGTCTTCAGAGTATAATGAATACGATGAGTAATAATATCGACTACAAATATAACGAGGACAAACTCTTAAACGAGTTTTCCTCTTATATTGATAATACATACGACCAACATTACTCACTAAACAAATACCAGAGTACTGAGTTTATTATTGACTCAGGACATGGTGAAGGTTTTTGTATCGGCAATATTATGAAATATGCACAAAGATACGGAAAGAAAGGTGGCAAGAATAGAGCAGACTTGTTAAAAGTTTTGCACTATGCCTTGTTTATGTTACACGTTCACGATAAGGAGACTGAGAATGAAATTAAGTGAAGAAACAAGAAGTATATTAAAAAACTTCGCAACAATAAATTCGGGTATCAAAGTTGAGACAGGTTCTCAATTGAAGACTATTTCGAATATGAAAAACATCTTGGCAGTAGCAACTGTTTCAGAAGCATTTGACCAAGGGTTTAGTATATACAATCTAGGAGAATTTCTAGGTGCAGTATCATTGCTAGATAATCCAGACTTTGCATTTAACGATGCATCTGCAAGTATCAGTGATGATAATACTAGCATGACTTACTTCTATGCAAGTGAGGGTATGGTGACATCGCCAGAGAAGATGATTACAATGCCTGATGCAGAGATTAAAGTTGATCTATCATCAACACTACTTGGCGAATTGCAAAAAGCGGCCAGTGTTTTAGGTGTTAGTGATTTAGTACTACAATCAGATGGTACTAAAATCGAGTTAGTAGTAACTGATAAAAAGAATGCAACATCAAATACATTCAGCAGAATCGTTGGAGAAGGTACAGGTGTTTCATTTACAATGAACTTTAAGATTGATAACTTGAAAGTTCTAGATGGTAATTATGAAGTCTTGGTTTCATCGAAAGGTATTTCAAACTTCAAAAACAAGGATATAGACTTAGAGTACTTCATTGCACTTGAACCAGATTCAAAATACAATGTGTAACATATATAATATAATTATGTGTGATAAAAGTGCTAGTCTCCACAATTATCATGGGAGTAGAATATCTCATCAATCTCTTGGCATTCTACACGATCTATCGGAGGGGTTAGGTCAACTATGAGTAACGAATTTTTATACGTAGAGAAGTATCGTCCTCAAACAATTGAAGAGACAATACTACCTGCATCGATCAAGAAAAGTTTTCAAGAGTTTGTCAAGAATGGCGAACTACCAAATTTGTTACTAACTGGTTCAGCAGGCATTGGTAAAACTACAGTTGCGAAAGCATTGTGTAATGAAATCGGTGCAGACTTTATTGTCATTAACGGATCAGATGAGGGTCGTCTTATCGACACTCTCAGAACTAAAATCAAAAACTTTGCATCTACAGTGTCACTCAGTGGTGGTTCTAAAGTCGTCATACTTGATGAAGCAGATTATATATCAGCAGATTCAGTTCAACCTGCTTTAAGAAACTTCATAGAAGAGTTCTCAAGCAACTGTAGATTCATTTTTACATGTAACTACAAGAACAGAATTATTCCTGCACTTCACAGTAGATGTACAGTTATTGATTTCAAAATAACACCCACAGAAAAACAAAAACTTGCTTCAGTCTTTATGAATAGACTTAAGATGATTTGCGATGATGAGGGTATTAAATACGAAGAGAAAGTATTAGTAGAACTGATACTTAAATTCTTCCCAGACTTTAGAAGATGTATCAATGAAGTACAACGTTATGGTGCATCAGGTGTAATTGATAGTGGTTTGTTAGCAACACTATCAGAAGAAAAACTAACACCTCTGGTCGACATGTTGAAAAGTAAAGATTGGTCTGGTATGAGAAAGTGGGTTGGTCAAAATGCTGATAACGATTTCAATACTTTGTATAGAAAAGTTTTCAATGCATTAGAGAAAAGACTTGAACCAAGTTCAATACCATCGGCAGTTCTAATCATTGCAGACTATCAATACAAATCTGCATTTGCAATGGACTCAGAGATTAATTTTACTGCATGTCTAACAGAAATTATGTCGGAGTGTAAATTCAAATAATGGGTAAGTTAAGACAATGGTTTCAAAAATGGTTTGACAAAAGAATTGAAAAGTCATTCCAAAGACAAGCAGACAGACTGTTCGCAAAACACGATGTCGAATATAGAGACGGAGATAATACATGACTCAATATGATAACGAAGTAGAAAGACAAAGAATTATTCTCGAAGCAGAAGAATGGGCAAAGGGTGTTAAAAGCATTCATGTACATTCTTTTAACTCTATGTGGTATGATGATCACCCAGAAGACACAGATGGTACTCCACGTAAAACTGTGACAGATGTAGAATATAACAATGGTCTTATCGTAAGAAGCAGAAACGGAAAACAAATTCGTAAGTTTGGTATGAAACTCAAAGGCGATGCTTTGATCCAGCAATACGAGAGAGTTCAACAATCTTCAAAACCAAAGTTTCGACCACAGTATGTCTAAACGAAATCCTTTCGACTTTGTTAAAAATGTAAGTTATGATAAAGTCGATATCATGGTTGATGAGGTCGAAGAGAAAGCATATCAACCATTCCTCATAAATCGGGCGTTGTCTTATCACCAAGATGCCGTCTTTCTAGTAAACGAGTTAAACTGTAAGCACGGGTTAGATAACCGTCTTCAGTACTTGTTTTTCATAAATACTCTTAGAAAAAGAAAAAGATTCAGTAAGTGGCAAAAACCATATGAATCTAAGAAACTAGAAACTGTAAAAGATTTTTACGGTGTTTCTACTCAGAAAGCAAAAGAGTATCTTGAACTTCTTGATGAAAAACAATACCGTATATTGAAAGACAGAATGCATACAGGTGGTAAACACAATGGACGAACAGGAAATAGTAAATAGTTTAGTCGAAATATCATTCGAACAAAAAGACGACTTCTTAAAGATACGTGAGACACTCACACGTATCGGAGTTGCATCACGTAGAGAACAAGAACTCTTCCAATCATGTCACATCTTGCACAAGAAGGGCAAGTATTACATTACACATTTCAAAGAATTATTCCAATTAGATGGTAAGAAGGCAACGTTTGATGAATCAGATGTTGGTCGAAGAAATACCATTATTGATTTACTTAAGCAATGGAATCTAATTAAGGTGTTAGACGAATCAAAGATCGAAACACCTAGGGCACCATTGTCTCAGATTAAAATTGTGAGTTTTAAAGATAAAGAAAATTGGAAACTTACTACAAAATACTCAATAGGTAGTAAAAACAACTAAATATATCACTTAGGAGGAACAATTATGTTTCAAGGTATTATAGATTTTGTTATGGGTATATGGAACTTACTTATGATAGTTCCAGTTATTATATCAATATGCTCAGTAGTTGTAGCATTAACACCGACCCCGGCCGATGATAAGTTGTGGGCAAAAGTGTATAAGTGGTTAGAAGTTCTTGCTTTAGCAGTAGGTAAAGCAAAAGACAAAAACCCTCTTTTAGATAAGTAACTTTTATGATAGAATAGTAGTACAACTATTCAGAATAGGAGAAAAATATGGAATATGTGATAATTGGTATAATTGTTATACTAGCAGTTGTCTTCTATGTTAGAGGCGATAGTGGCAGTAGTTCTACTACAGTTACAAAACCTGTCTCTAAACCTGCAGTAAGACCAGTTGTAAATGCAGATGCAAACAACAATGGTATTACAAGCAAGGCAGAACTTAAGAAATTAACTAAAGTTCAACTTGTGGATCTTGCAGAGAAGAAGAGTCTGAAAGTTAAGAAGTCTGGCACTAAAGCAGAGATTATTAACTCCATTCATACTCAATTGAAGTAACAACACACTTTAAAAGAACAAGGGTGCTTCGGCACCCTTTTTTTTGTGTCCCGATAGACGATTTGTATAAATAATAGGTGATGGAAGATATACTATTATTAATCAATGAAGTCGGTGTCCCGATTGCAAGTGCAATCGTAATGGCATTCTTTATCTTCCTAACACTTAGATACATCTTAGAGGGTGTATCAGATGATGTGAAGACTTTAACTGGCATGGTTGACATGCTAGAAGACAGATGTAGAGTTATGAATAACGAGATCGTTAAGATTGATTTGCTTATATCTCAATCCTTAGAACTACAACCAGACCTTGATCGAGTCGCCAGAGCAGAGAACTTCGTGGAAGATGGAAGTATTGATGCTAGGAGAGATTAATGGTCGAAGAAGTAATCAAGGTTGTAGACGAATTTGGATACCCAGTCGTCATGTCATTGGGAATGGGTTACTTCATTTACTTCATATGGAAATATGTAACTGAAGAACTAGAACCCAGAATAGAGAAACAAAAGATATCTCTAATTAGATTGATCGATCAAATGAGAATGTTAGATCAGGATCAAATTAGACTTCAGCAAAAACTGAATACTGTATTAGAGTACAGAAAAGCAGAACGTTTAAGGAAGAAACTACGTAATGAAAAACCAGATAAAGTTATTAAGTCTTAGTTTATTAATATCAATGCCGATCATGGCAGATGAAATCAAATTTGGTTTCAAAAATCCCTCATTCAGTGGACAGGGTACAGGTGCCCATTACTTAACCATTGAGAACCAAGAGACATCAAGAAAGAAAGCAATCGAAGAAGCACTCGAATCAGCAAGAAAGGCCGCTGAACGTGAAGCAGAGAATAGTACCCTTGCAAAATTTATTAGGAACTTAGAATCAAGAATCTATGCCCAATTTGCAAAGCAGTTAGTAGAGAGTATGTTCTCAAACGATAATCCTGCGGGATTTGGATCGTTCATGCTTGAAGGTAATAGTATTACATGGGAAGTAATTACAAATGCCGATGGTGCAGAAGTTATAAGATTAACAATTGTAGGTGAAGACGGAACAGAAACAGTAGTTGAGATCCCAGTTGGCACTGGTAACTTCGGTCAAGATCCAGATACAGGTTCAGGAGGATAAAATGTTACGAACACTCTTAGCATTAACATTGCTATTGTCAGGTTGTGCTTCGGTTCCTAAATGGAGTGAAGACCCTGCAGATTGTTCATATGAAACAGGTAAGTTTGATGAAGGTTGGGGCAAAGATGTTTACACAGGTGTTAGAAAGTATGCAGGTTCTAAATTTATTTGTGTAGAGAGTCCAGAAGTTGTAAAGTTACCTGCATATATTGACTTACTTAATTTACCACCTGCTGAAGAAATGCCAATAGTTTCAGTATATAATTTTAATGACAAAACAGGTCAGAGAAAATCAGTTACAAACATAGCATCTTTCTCGACAGCAGTAACACAAGGTGGTGTAGAGATGTTAATCGATGCACTTAAGACTGCTGGTGGGGGAACATGGTTTAGAGTCGTTGAAAGAAACGGCATCGATGCATTACTAAGAGAAAGACAGATCATTAGAAGTGCAAGACAAGATTACGCAAAAATTTCGGGGGAAGAACCCCAAGGTTTACAACCACTACTATTTGCAGGAATGCTAATTGAAGGTGGTATAATTGGTTATGATTCTAATATATTAACGGGTGGACGAGGCGCACGGACACTTGGTATTGGATATGCGAAACAATATCGACAAGATGTTGTTACAATCTCCATAAGGGCAGTTAGTGTTCTTACTGGAGAAGTTTTATTAAATGTACAAACTCGGAAAACGATTTTAAGTTATGGTTCATCGGGAGATATTTTTAGATTTATCGAACAAGGAACACAATTAATTGAGTTTGAAGACGGTGTGGGTAATAATGAGTCAGTGACGTATGCAGTACGTGTTGCCATTGAGGCAGGTGTACTGGAATTAATCTACCAAGGCCATGAACGTGGTTATTGGAAAATAGAAGGGTATAACGAAAATGAAAAAACTAAGTAGTATATTATTACTGATGTCGACAACTTTTGTTTTCGCACAATCCACTGATGATAACGAAATAAAAATCACCCAAACCGGTGATACTCTAAAACTTTATATCGACCAAATAGGATTTGGTAACAAAGTTGGAGGTTCTAATGGAAACGACGGGTCATTGACAACAATGGCAATTACTGGTGCAACATTAGACTTCAACATCGATATGTTAGGAGACCAAAACAAATTGTTTGGACCTGTAGAAGCAGATAGTTCTAACTATCTCATAGATATTACAGGTGATCAAAACAGTATTGATTGGAACATTGGTTATACAGGTTCATCAGATGATTCGGATATTAATTTCGATATCACAGGAGATAGCAACACATTTGATTTAGATCAAGGATATGTTGCAAGTGCTGAAAGACTAGACGCCGACCTTATATTAATAGGTAGTTCGAATATTTTTGATATTGACTGGGAATCAGACGATTTAACATGGAACTTAGATATAACTGGTGGTTCAAACAATATTAATACATTGCAAAACGATGGTGAGCAAACATTAGACTTCACCTTAGATGGAGATAGTGCAGACGTGGATATCAATCAGATATCTGGTTCATGTGCAACAGGTGCCCCACAGGCATGTGTTACACCGAATGCAACTATTATTCTTGACGTAACAAGTGATAATGCAATTATTCAACTTACACAAAAAGATTCGTCTAACGATTCTTAATTTAATTTTCCTCAGCGGGTTTGCTTTTGCTGAACCCGTTGGGGAGATTTCTGAGTCTACAGGACTCGGATCAATTCTTAGAAATTCAGAAGAAGTTGGCAATCAGGTCAACACAGAAATCATATTAAAAGACGAAGCATCGACAGGTAATGGTCGAATGAAGATCGTATTCCTTGATGAAGAGGTCCTAGATATGACTGAAAATACATATGCATATATCGACGAAGCATATTATGATCCTAATCCAGATCTATCTCAAATGTCAATTAGAGTTGCAAGAGGTACAGCAAGATTCACATCTGGTAAAGGTAAAAAAATTAAAAAAGCAAACGTAAATGTAGGTACACCTACAGCACAGATCACAATCAAGGGAACAGATTTCACTACAACCGTAGATGAGATAGGGAGAACTCTTGTCATATTACTCCCAGATGAAACAGGCGAACAATCATCTGGTGAGATAACAGTTTTAAATGAGGGTGGTGAAGTAACTCTCACTCAGGCATATGAAGCAACTATGGTTTCAACATGGGAAACACCACCAACTCAAAGTGTTACACTCAATGGTGTGACACCCAATATAATCGATAACATGTTTATCGTCAATCCACCTCAAGAAGTGCAAGACAGAGTGGCAGAAGAGGCACAAAATGACCTTGATCAGGATCAAGGAATATTAGATGTAGACTTCTTAGAGTTCAATGAACTAGAACAAGATGCTCTCGCAGACACTACAGAAGACCTAGAGTTTTCTGAACTTGACATAGACATGCTAGATGTAGATTTCTTAACCGACTTATTAGATGTCGTAGAAGAATTAGAGAGAACAACAGTAGTATTTGGAGATGCACAGAAAGTATCTGCAGGTGACTTTTCACTTAAGGGTGCTAATATAGGATTCAACAAAGACTCTCAGTTTAACGTGTTCGTACAAGATGGCGACTTATACTTCTATAGAAATGTCAATGGCACAATCGAAGTTATCATTGCACAAGGGGGAAGTGGATTCTTAGACGTGGGCGTAGAAGGATATCAAGGTATTATTGAATTCGGTGATGGTAACGGAATCGAAATTGTTATAAGACAAACTAACTAAATAGTACTAGGAGGCAACTTTTATGGATAGACTTAAATCTTTCATAAAGTGGCATGAGAGACAAACTGAATTCTTTACATATGAACTAGGTTTGTCACAATATCAAACCATGTGGATAGCATGGACAAAAGGTATATTAACAGTATTAATATTACAATGGATATTTTAAAGAAAATATTATTAACAATCATAGGGATATCAATTATCCCTATGACCTTATGGGCAGATGATAACGAGATATCACTTACACAAAGTGGTAATAACTTTTCATTAGAAATCAAACAAGTGGGATTCAACAATAAAGTAGGTATGTTAGATTCACAATCATATATCAACAATGCACCAGATTTAGATATACATATCGTTCAATACAACTTTACTGCTAATCAAAATCAGATTATCTTTGATGAAGTATCAGGTTCAAGTAATGAATTTAAACTAGGACAAGGTGTTGCATGGCAGAGTGATGGTTCATATACTTACGATGGGTATGAGAGTGGTGGCCACTATATGGAAATAGATTTATATGGTAATAATAATTCACTCAAATGGCACCAAACAAATCAAAGTGGTGCAACAGACGGACACGATTTTAATTTTCATTTAGCAGGAGATTGGAATGAGATTAATGGAAGACAACAATCAAGTGGTGCAAAAGAAATGAATCTCACAATCTATAATGATGATAACAATGTCACACTTAGACAAAAGGGTGCAAATACAATCCATACAGCAAATGTCACACTTGATGGAACTTATGGAACAAATTTAACTCTCAAACAATTAGGAACAACTGCACAAACATATTCACTAACACAAAATTGTTATACAGTTGGTGGTTGCACAGTATCAGTTCAACAAGGTAACTAATGCCATATTCAGATAAAGTCTTAGAAAGATTCGAAGGAGTGGTCAATTCACCGAAGCAATTCTCAGTGGGTCGATTTGATCCAAAAGATAAAGATGTTGCTACAGGTATGGCAGGTGCACCAGCATGTGGTGATGTCATGAGACTACAACTCAAACTAGATGAGAATGAACTCATCACAGATGTAAAATTTAAAACCTATGGATGTGGAAGTGCAATTGCATCTGCATCTATGTTCGTAGACTTACTCAAAGGTAAGACAATCACAGAAGCAAAAGAGATCAAAGATAAAGATATTGCAGAAGCATTGGAATTGCCACCTATCAAAATACACTGTTCAGTGTTAGCAGAAGAATCAATAAGAAAAGCAATAGAAGATTGGGAAGAAAAGAAACAAGACGTTCAACTGTATCCTGAAAACGGAATGTAATGTATAATTGGAAAACTGTATTAGTAACTATAGGTCTTTTAGTAGGTCTTAAGATATGGAATCCATATTTTATAGAGAACATTTCATGGTCATGGTTTGACTATCTTCATCAACAAAAAGAAATAGAACAAGTAGATGATATTGTTCTAGTAGACATAGACGAGAAATCATTACAGAAGTACGGACAGTTTCCATGGCCAAGAAACATCTATGCAGACTTGTTATGGGAAACTGATCCAACAAACACTCATGTTTTTGCAATAAACTTTTCTGAACCAGATAGATTTGGTGGTGACGAAGAGTTTGCTGAAGCACTTATCAATAGACTAACTATTCTTTCGGCGTCCCCAACTACACAGTTAGATACAGGTTCTGCACCTTATGTAAAGACAACTACATTTGGTGGGGGTAGTATTGAAGATTCTGTATGGAGTTATCCTGGCATCTCATCACCCATCTCTATATTACAAGACAATACTTATGGAGTAGGTGTCACGTCTGCTACACCTTCAGTCGCAGGGACACCTAATTTTGATGGAACCGTGAGGTCATCCCCACTGGTCGTCCGAACTGGCGAGACAATTTATCCTTCAATTGCACTCGAAGTATTGAGAGCATATTATGATCTCCCAAACTACAATACAAAAGTAACACCCGAAGTTGGAATAGAGTGGATTAGAATGGGTAAAGATAAACCCATCGAGACTACATCTACAGCAGATGTGATGATCAGTTATTGGAATAAATTCAATCGTGTATCAGCAAGTGAACTAGATCAACTAAATCTTACAAACAAGGTTTTAGTATGGGGTCTAACTGCTGAGGGACTGAATAATCCAATTTCAACTCCAGTGGGAGTATTATATCCTCACGAAGTTCAAGCAAACCTAATCCATACCGTCTGGCAAGAAGTTCGAATACAACAATCCTACTATCTTGAATTTCTTGAAGTTGTTTTTCTTTTGGTAACACTGCTATTAATTCTGGGTGTGGTTTACAATGTTCCCACAAGTCTTGCGGCGATAGTGAGTCTAGGTATTTTAGGACTTCAGTTGGGTGGGGGTTACTACTTTTGGATTTCTGATCTCGTTCTTTTCGATACCTTCTGGTCATCTATAAGTTCCTTAATAGTGTTTGGTCATGCTTCTTTCAACAAATACTATATTACATATCAACTCAAAGAACAAATTAAGAAGCAGTTCGAAAAGTATTTATCTCCTGACATGATTGCAGAACTTCAAAAAGACCCTAGTAAGTTAAGACTGGGTGGGGACAGAAAAGAGATGACGTTCTTATTCATGGATATATGTGGTTTTACACCTATATCAGAACACTATAAAAACAACAATGACCCAGAGGGGTTAGTAGAGTTAATTAATAAATATCTAGATACGATGACTAAAATCATTCTTAAGAATGGTGGTACCATAGACAAATATATGGGAGATTGTATTATGGCGTTTTGGAATGCACCTCTTGATTGTGAAGATCATGCTCAGAGGGCAGTAGATTCAGCACGTGAGATATCAGAAAAAGCAGATGAACTTATTAAAGAAATTGAGTCACAAGGTCTCCCTACTATTGATGTTGGGATTGGGATCAATTCAGGTGATTGCATCGTCGGAAACATGGGATCGGAACTTAGATTTGACTATTCCGTCATTGGAGATGCAGTCAACTTGGCATCTCGACTCGAAGGTCAAACAAGAAATTATGATGGGGTTCGAGTGTTGTTATCGGGAAGAAGTGCTGGATTATGTAAAGATGGATTCTTTACAAAAGTCGACAGCATCACTGTTAAAGGAAAATCCGAGAAGGTGGACGTATACACCATTTAAGATTGAATGGCGAGAAGAACCAGCAAAAATTGACAAATACTCAATGGCATTATTCTGGTCATTGCAACTAGCAGATGTATGGACAACCAATAGAGGAATGGATTACTCTTGTGTATATGAAGCAAATCCATTACTACCCAAAGTACCACACTTAGATAGATTAGTCATACACAAAGTTGTCTTTACATATCCTTTCTATGATATGTATTCAAGCAATCAGTTAACATATGATGACATGATGTGGCCAATACTTCTCTCAATGTATGTTGTAAACAATAATTTACAAGTGATTAATAAGGCAAAGAGACAGTGTTCCAAACGATAAATAACTCATAATAATAATAATAACGGAGATAATGATGCCAGTGAAATACGGTAAAACTTCGAAACAAGTAGATCGTGCTACAAAAAAAGTGACTATAGTTCATGAGTATATGAAGTGTAAATCAAATGCAGAGTTGATAGAAGCATATAATAAACCAGTGATACCAAAGTTAAAACAAAAAGTAAAAAACGAAATTGTTCGAAGAAACAAAAAGGGTCTTGCAAATATAGTATTCAATTGATATAATGTCTAAATACTAATGTGACAATTATGTGACAAGAGTAAGTAGTTTGTGTTACAAACGAAGTCCAGATCACGGATAGTTACAAACATAACAGGAGATAAAAATGCGAAAATTAGCATCATTGTCTGCCTCGTATCTACGGACACAAGCAGACAAACTACACAACCTTATGAAATGCGGAAGATTACAGAACGTAATCAGAGACATTTATTAAGTTTTTTTAAAAAACTACTTGAAATTTTATAGTTAATCACTATATAATATATAAATACTAGTGTGCGAGAACTTAAAAAGGGCACGGGTTGATAACAAACCAATTTCTTGGTAGCAACAATCTTCAAAAGTGCCCGGTTCTCAAACACTACTCGATGCCCATAAGGGGTCGATAATATAAACTTGCTATTAATATAGGAGAAACTTATGACAAGTATAGACTTTGGTCGATTCAGACCTATCACAATCGGGTTTGATAAAATTTTCGAAGATATGGAAAAGTTATCAAACATTCACACAAACTTCCCACCTTACAACATCATTAAACTTAATGACGATGAGTTCGAAATTGAGTTAGCAGTTGCAGGGTTTACAAAAGAAGAAATCAATATTCAGTTCAAAGATTCTATTCTTACCATCGCAGGTGAGAAAGATACTAGAGCAGATGTAGAGTTCTCTCACAAAGGTATTTCAGAACGTAACTTCATGAAAAGTTGGACACTAGGCGATTACGTCAAAGTGGGCGATGCTAAAATGAAGGATGGTTTACTCATTATCTCATTGTTCAAAGATGTGCCTGAAGAAGAGAAACCTCAGATTATCAGCATTTCTTAAAAAACCCTATTGAAGAATACTCCTGTTAGTAGTATAATGGGAGTATCTATTGATAATTAGGAGAAACATTATGATTAAAGTTGGAGATTCAGTACCAAATATTGTTATGCCTGTACGAGCAGATGGTGAATTCATCATGCTTAATACAGAAGAGCAATTTGCTGGAAAGAAAGTGATAATCTTTGCATTACCAGGTGCATTTACACCTACATGTTCTACATTTCAATTACCAGGTTTCGACGAGCAATTCGAATCGTTCCAAGAAAAGGGTATTGATGAAATCTATTGTCTAAGTGTTAACGACTCATTTGTAATGAATGCATGGTTTGAAGCACAAAACATTCAGAATGTATTGCCATTACCAGATGGAAATGGTGAACTAACTGAAGCATTAGGCATGACAGTTGCTAAAGCAAATGTAGGTTTCGGTATGAGATCGTGGAGATATGCCATGGTAGTGAACGATAATGTTATTGAACAAGTCTTTGCAGAAGACGGATTCAACGATAATATCGACACAGATCCTTATGTAGTCTCAACACCTGAAAACGTGTTAGAGAACGTAATAAATTATTACGAACAAGGATAACCCACTGGGGACGAAAGTCCCCTTTTTTTTATTATGTCAGCAAAGTTATTTAACAAAGTCTACAGAGTTGTAGAAAACCCCTTTGAAAAAGATGCGGGTATAGAATTAATTGAGGGCGAGTGGAAAGGCCTTGTCTATCAATATGGTGAAGTTCAGTTGGTCGATGGAAAACCAGAAATGAACTTCAAAAGAACTATCAGAAGAATGCCAGAAGGTGTCGAAGGAACTGAGGAAAAGATCGAAGGTTTACTAAATAATAGTGAATTAAATCAACTCATGGGAGATATTCTCGTAGAGTTGATTGAGCATCAAGTCGAAAGAGATCAGGAGAAAGAGACCAAAAATGGCAACAGCAAACATTAAATTTACAAAAGACGGAGAAGGTTTTCATCATCAAGTAGAAGATCATCTTGTCTATGGAAAAAGAATAGAACTGATGGGTGAAGGTTTCAAATATGTTGGAGAAGTAGATGCTCCAGTAGAAGACGAAGAAGGAAACTTCACTTCAGCATCAGAATAGGAAAATTATGAATAAAGAAATATTGAAAGAGCAAATCAAAAGACACGAGGGTGAAGTACTAGAAGTATATAAAGATTCACTAGGTTATTTAACTTTTGGTGTAGGACATCTAGTTAGAGAAGATGACCCAGAATTCGGTGAACCAGAAGGAACACCAGTGTCACAAGAAAGAGTTGATGAAGTATATGAAGTAGACTTTGATAAACACGTAGAAGAAACTCTACATGTTTGTAAAGACCATAACATAGACTTTGATTCATTACCAGAAGACATTCAACATGTACTAGTGAATATGTGTTTCAATCTAGGTGCAAATCGTTTAGGTAAATTCAGAAACATGTTAAAAGCATGTTCAGTATCAGACTGGGAAGAAATGGCACGTCAGATGGAAGATTCAAGATGGTTTGGTCAAGTAGGTAGACGTTCAAAAGAACTGCAAGAGTTAGTATTAAATGTCTGAAGTAAAATGCATTCGTCTCAATACAGGCGAAGTCATTATGGGATTTGCAAAGCAAAATCTTTTGAGAAATGGTTGGCAAATTGTCGATCCTCAAATCGTTTTAACTGTAGCAGATTCTGGAAAAATGGAAGTTAACTTTGCTCCATGGATACCTTATGCCAAAGAATATAAATATAATATAAACAACAGTCAGATACAGACTGTTTTTGAACCTAAACCACAATTAGAAACAAACTTCAAAGTGGCAACAGGCAATAAGATTAGAGGTAAAAAATGAGTGAAATTGTAGACGATAAAGTAAACGTTATCCCAAGACATCAAAACGATCCTACGTTGTCGTTGCATCAAATGGAACAGTTAACTAGAAGTATGATTCATGGTTATTTAGAAGGTAATGTTGTAAATGACGATGATACATGGATGTCCATTTGTCAACTTCTACAAGAGATTGACGATCACTATGCAACTGAACTTGCACAAGAGAGAGCAGACTTGCTTAGTTTATTGGGAAGGTGGAACAGAAGTTATCAGTACAAACCTTGTCCAGTCAATGTGAAAGAAGTAGAAGGTGTATTACCTGAAGGAGTAGAAGGACTTAAATAATGAAAGATATGACAAATGAAATTCTGAAATCAGTAGTAGCACATGCTGATGGTCAGATCGCAAAACACAAAACCAATGTGCTAGTTCAATGTAAGAACTCAGTAGGTGTTGCTGAACACGGCGACCATGTTGAGACTATCCAACAAGAAATGGAAAAGATTGCACACTATGAAGATATCAAAGATGTAGTAGCAAAACATTTCTCAGAATATACCGAAAAAACACTATTAAAAGACTAGTCTTTCTGTTATACTAACAGTATGGATTTTTATACAAATGTGTGTCGTACACGTGACAAGATTTTGGTCACGGGTTATCAAGGAAACAAGAAACAGAAACTTACGGTCAACTATCGACCGAAGCATTTCATTCCCTCAAAGAAAGGTCAAACACCTTATCGTTCACTAGATGGCAGATACTTAGAAGTTGTTGAACTCAACTCTATGGGTGGTGCTAGAAAGTTTAGAGAGCAGTACGATGGTGTTCAAGGGTTTGAGATACATGGTTATGATAGATATGTTTACACCTATATCTCAGACAAGTTTCAAGGCGAGATCGACTGGGACTTCAATAAGATTAGAATCGCAACACTCGATATAGAATGTGAATGTGAGAATGGATTTCCAGATCCAATGTTAGCAGGTGAAAGAGTTAATGCTATCTCAATTAAACCATTCAAAAAAGAAACAGTAGTTTTTGGTATTGGTCCATGGAATCATGACAATCCTAAAGTAATCTATATCGATTGTAAGAATGAAGCAGACTTACTTACTCAGTTCATAAAGTATTGGCGTAGTCAGAACTTTGATGTTATCACAGGTTGGAATGTAGACTCATTCGATATCACATACCTTTGTAATAGAATCGATAGACTTTTTGGTGAGAATGAACATAGAAAACTATCACCATGGAATCAATCAAGTAGTAGAGAGTTTACAGCATTTGGTTATCAGAAACAACAAGTGTATGATTTACTTGGTATCAATGTTGTTGACTACCTCGAACTGTATCGTAAAAGAACTTTCTCAAACCAAGAGTCGTATAAACTCGATCACATTTCACAAGTAGAACTTGGCAAAGGTAAGATAGATTACTCAGAGTATGGTTCACTTCATACATTATATAAGAACGACTATGCAAAGTTCTTAGAGTATAATGTACGTGATGTTGTTCTCGTAGAAGAACTAGACGACAAACTAGGTTTCTTAGAACTTATTATGTCTCAGGCATATACTGCCAAATGTAACTACAAAGATACATTTGGTATGGTGAAGTACTGGGAAACTATCATCTATAATTTCTTAAAAGACCAAGGTATACAAACCCCACCACAAAGATTGAAAACTGGCAATGATAAAACTAAACCTATCATTGGTGCATATGTAAAAGAACCTCAAGTTGGTGGTCATAATTGGGTTATGTCTTTTGACTTGAACTCACTATATCCACATTTGATTATGCAATACAATATCTCACCTGAGAAGATTGTGCCTGGTCATAGAGAAACAACAAACATTCAGAAGTTACTTGATAAACAAACAGACACATCATACTGTAAGCAAACAAATACAACGATAGCACCTAATGGTGTTCTATTCTCACGTGAGAAACAAGGTATGTTCCCAGAACTTATGGAAACATTCTATGAAGAACGTAAAGAATGGAAAAAGAAAATGATTGTGTTTCAAAAAGAAAAAGAAACATGCACTGATCCAAAACGTAAGAGAGAACTTGATACACTTATCAAACGTGCATATAACAATCAGCAAGTTCGTAAGATTGCATTGAACTCTGCCTATGGTGCAATGGCAAATCAATACTTCGCATTCTTTTCTATCGATCTTGCAGAAGCAATTACTATGTCTGGTCAGTTAGTCATTAAGTGGGCAGAGAGAACTGTTAATGATTATCTTAACAAGATTCTTAAAACTGATAACGAAGACTATGTGATTGCAATGGACACTGATTCAGTTTACATTACAATGGATAAACTTGTACAAGCAGTTATGCCTGATGAACAAGATAAGAATAAGATTGTAGACTTTCTATCTAAAGCAGAGAAGCAGGTAGAGAATGCACTTGCTGATGGTTTCAAAGAGTTAGCAGATTATACAAATGCATTTCAAAACAAAATGGAAATGGGTAGAGAAGTGATTGCAGATCGTGGTATATGGACTGCAAAGAAAAGATACATTCTAAATGTATTTGACAATGAGGGTGTTAGACTAGCAAAACCAAAACTCAAAATGATGGGTATTGAAACTGCTAAGTCGTCAACACCACAATGGGTAAGAACCAAACTTACTGAAGCATTCAATGTTATCATGACTCAGACAGAGCAAGACTTGTGGCAGTTTGTAGAGAAAGCACGAAAAGAATTTAGAGAGTTACCACCCGAGACTGTAGCATTCCCTAGAGGGTGTAGGGGTCTAGGTCAATACAAAGACAACACTACAATCTATGCAAAGGGTACACCAATTCATGTTCGAGGTTCGTTATTATATAATCATTTGTTAGAATCCAAGAACCTCGACATGAGGTATGAAACAATCAAAAATGGTGAGAAGATTCTGTTTACTTATCTAACTACACCTAATCCAATCAATGAGAATGTTATTAGTTTTATGAATTCTTTACCCAGAGAGTTTGATTTACATAGATTCGTAGATTATGATATGCAGTTCGACAAATCATTTGTAGAACCTTTGAAGACTGTAGTTAATCTGATTAATTGGAATGTAGAACCAGTTGCATCATTAGATAGTTTTTTTGCATAAATACAGTGGGGATAGATTTTTATCTATCAGTTTAGAACTTCTATTTAGGAGTCAGCAATGAATAATTTAATGTATTCATTACTATTTTGTGTATTCTTACTTCCTTCATGTGCCTCAGTTGGTGCCGTAATTGAAGGCGGAAAAGAATTCTCAACTGGCGTTGTAGACGGTGCCGTTAAAGGTACTCAAACAGTTGTAAACGCCGTTGCAGATGATGTAGTCTCAGTTGGTACTCTAGTCGCAGATACTACTACAGGTGTTATAGACACTGTAGCAGATGAAGTCGATAGACAAACTAATGAACTACAGGAACAACCTGAAAAAAAGTAGACGAGGTCATTTCGACCACAATGCTTTTAGAAGCAATGATGTTATATTGCTCAGAGTTTCCACAAAAATGTAAGGCAACAGTTAGACAAGGGGACAAATGAGTCCCCTTGCATTATAAATAAATAAAACATTATGTATGAATATAACGTAAAAGTAGTTAAGATAGTTGACGGTGATACAGTAGACGTAGACATCGATCTCGGTTTTGGTATGACTTATAAAAAGCAAAGAGTTAGAATGAAAGGTATTGATACACCAGAATCCAGAACTAGAGACTTAGTAGAAAAGAAATTCGGAAAGGCATCAAAGAAACATCTAAAAGAAATGTTAGGTGCTTGTGAAAAAATCACACTTGTATCACATGACAAAGGCAAGTTCGGAAGAATCTTAGGTGACTTATATTGTTGGGACAATGTCGGACATCCAACATACGAAACAAAGTTTTGTGCCAATGCACAAATGATTGAAGATAATCATGCAGTTCCATACGATGGGCAATCCAAAGAAGACATAGCAAACAATCATCTTACGAATAGAGATATTCTTTTAGAGAAAGGTGTAGTAGAGTTATGATGATTACAGGCATGGACATATTTTACATATGTATGATCTGTGTCATTTTCGGTTTCATAGTTCATATTGAAACTCAATTAAAAATTTTATCAGAAATGATGAAAGAACACACAATGTATCGTACACGTTTGTGCGATAAAACATTTGAAGATAATCCAGAAAAAACACTAGACAAATAACTCACTACATAGTATACTGAATATACATTATGAGAGGTGAATATGTCATTTATTAAAGACTTAGTAAAAGCATCAGGTAACGAGTTTGCGAACATCGTTGCAGATGGTGTTCAAGCAGGTGATGTTGACTCATTCGTCGATTCGGGTAGTTACATCTTTAATGCTTTATTATCGGGTTCACTATATGGTGGACTTCCAAAAAACAAAATTACTGCAATCGCAGGTGAATCAGCAACTGGTAAAACATTCTTTGCATTAGGAATGGTTAAACAGTTTCTTGCTGATAATCCAGATTCAGCAGTAATTTATTTCGAATCTGAATCTGCAATCACAAAAGAAATGATTGAAGAAAGAGGTATCGATTCAAACAGAATTGTTATTGTGCCCGTGGTAACAGTTCAAGAATTCAGAACACAGGCAATATCCATACTTGATAAGTATCTTGAAACAGACGAGTCAAAACGTCCACCAATGATGTTTTGTTTAGATTCTCTTGGCATGTTATCTACTACCAAAGAGATCGAAGACACAGCAGATGGTAAAGAAACTAGAGACATGACTCGTTCCCAATTAGTTAAAGGTGCTTTCAGAGTTCTTACACTTAAACTCGGTAGAGCAGGTGTTCCAATGATTGTAACAAATCATACTTACGATGTAATTGGTTCAATGTTCCCACAGAAAGAAATGGGTGGAGGGTCTGGTCTTAAGTACGCCGCATCTTCAATCGTATATCTTTCAAAGAAAAAAGAAAAAGAGGGTAGTGAAGTTGTAGGAAATATTATACACTGTAAGAATGCAAAATCAAGATTGACTGTAGAGAACAGAATCGTCGATGTCAGATTATCATATGATAAAGGACTCGACAGATACTATGGTTTACTAGACTTAGCACTTGCATCAGGTGTATTTGAGAAAGCATCAACAAGAGTTAAATTACCTAATGGTAAAACAGAATTTGGGAAAACTATCAACAACAACCCAGAAAAATACTTCACAGAAGATGTGATGGAACAATTAGAAAAGGTAGTACAAGAATATTTTAAATATGGAAACAAGACTAGAACAAACAATACTGAAGAATCTGATTCAGAATGAATCTTTCACAAGAAAGGTCATTCCATTTCTTAGGTCAGAGTATTTCACCGACTCTTCTGAGCAGTTAGTTTTCAAACTGGCCTCAGAATATTTCGATAAGTATACAAAAAATCCAACAGCAGAAGCACTTCTCATTAATCTTGACAACATAACCTCAGTCAATGAGAAAGTTGTACAAGAGTCAAAACTACTGTTAGATAACTTAAAGAAAAATACAGAAGAGTCCGCATTTGAGTGGATAGTTGATGAGACGGAACAGTGGTGCAAAGATAGAGCAATCTATATTGCAGTCATGGACTCCATCGAAGTTCTCGATAAAAAGTCTCAGAGATCAACAGGTGAAATACCAGACCTTCTTAAAGATGCCCTTGCAGTATCATTTGATTCACATATCGGTCATGATGTCATAGAAGATTATGAAGATCGATTTGAATTCTATAACAAAGAAGAAGAAAAGATTCCATTTGATTTAGAATACTTCAACAAGATTACTAAAGGTGGTTTGCCAAACAAGACTTTAAATATTTGTCTTGCTGGTACTGGTGTTGGTAAATCTATGTTCATGTGTCACCAAGCATCATCATGTTTAATGATGGGTAAGAACGTTCTATACTTGACTATGGAAATGTCAGAAGAGAAGATTGCAGAACGTATCGATGCAAATACATTGAACATACCAATTAAAGAAATACCAGATCTATCTAAGAAACAATTTGAAACAAAGATACAACGTCTTAAGAATAAGACAACAGGTAAATTGATTGTCAAAGAATACCCTACTGCTTCAGCACATGTAGGGCATTTCAGACATCTATTACAAGAACTTGATATCAAAAAAGATTTTCGACCTGATATCATCTTCATAGATTATCTAAACATTTGTGCATCACACCGAATCAAACCAGGTGCTGGTGCAAACTCTTACACATTAGTAAAGAGTATTGCTGAAGAATTACGTGGTCTTGCAGTTGAGTTCGATGTACCAATCGTAAGTGCAACTCAGACTACAAGAAGTGGTTATGGTTCATCTGATATTGGACTAGAAGACACTTCAGAAAGTTTTGGTTTACCAGCAACTGCTGATCTTATGTTCGCATTGATTACAAGTGATGAACTAGAAGAGTTAGATCAGATGGTGGTAAAACAATTAAAGAATCGATACAATGATCCAACAATCTTTAAAAGATTTGTAATTGGTGTTGATCGATCACGAATGAAGTTCTATGATGTAGAACAAGAAGCACAAGAAGAACTTGTAGACAGTGCGGATCAATATGATGATTCTATACCTGTTGCTGATAGAGGAAGATCAAAATTCTCAGACTTTAAAATTTAACAATTTAATTGTCCCTGTGGTGAAACAGGATATCACAGTAGTCTTCTAAACTTCTATTCTAGGTTCGAGTCCTAGCAGGGACGCCAATTTATGAGGCAAAAAATGAAACCTGATATGACAGACCTAATTGAATACATTCATGTACAGAAAAAAGTTATTTTAAGGAAATTACAAGGCCATACAACAGTCAAAGATATACCAGATCATATTAGAGGACAGTTATATGGTGAACTTGCAGGATATAATAAAGTTTTGAAAAAGATAGAACAGGAGAGGTGGCAGAGTGGTTGAACGCACTGGTCTTGAAAACCAGCATACGAGAGATCGTATCGAGGGTTCGAATCCCTCCCTCTCCGCCAGACTTTACAAATTAAAAAGTGTTGAAGAACATCATGATATCTTGGGTAGACACGTTGATAACTTGATGAAATTCTATGCACCCTATTTTAAAGATTCAGACAATGACTTCAAGGGTTCTACAGCACATTATATGAAGTATAATGCAATCACACTCTTAAGAGGTCTACCACATTATAACGTAGTATTCGATGAACTCTTATCAATCATATGTGAGTACTATGAGGGTGATTCAGAAACAATCTTTGTAAAAGCATGGATTAATTATCACTCAGAAGATGAACTACTAGACTGGCATGATCACCAGTCTTTATTTCATGGGTATCTCAGTATAAGACCACACGATACTGTAACTGAATTCAAAGATGGAAAAATAGAGAATGAAGTCGGTAGCATGTATATAGGTCCAGGCAATCTTAAACATAGAGTCGTATCAAACACGAAGTTTACAGAGAAAAGAATCACAATTGCATTTGATGTAAACGATAAAATAGAAGAACTATCTAATCCCTTCATTCAAGTTCCAATACTAAAAACCCTCTAGACAACATACTCATTATTATTGTATAATGTTCGTATGAGAAATGCTATATTGATATCTGGTGTCATGCTACTTACAGCATGTGGTGGTGGGGGTTCAGTAACTCCTCTTGCACTAGAGATTCAAACAATTACACCACCCGTACAAACGTCAACAAATATTGGTACAACTAAAGTAATCGATGGTTATGTTAGTGGTGCTAACGTCTTCGTTGATATGAATTGGAATCTAACTAAAGATCCTGGTGAACCCTATGCTTACGAAGACACTGTAAACGAAATTTATTATTGGGAGTCTGACCAGTTTTCTGAGATAGATAACTTTACTTCAAGTTGCTTTTATAATAGACCTAGAATCGCAGAGGTTCCCGTAGGTGCTTATGATTCAGATAGAGGGTACGTAGAGAATGCATATACTATGATGTATTATCCTTACGAATACGACTCAGAAGTTGAACAAGCAAACGTTACACCATTCACAAGTCTGTTTGCATCATTCGTTACAGATTATACAACAGGCAATAACATATCAGTTAGTGATTCGTGTGGTGTAGTAGCAGATCAAATAGCACTGAATGTTATCTCAGAGATACAAGAAGTAGTCGACCAACTCTCTAATCAATGGAATAGAGATATATTTACATTCTATGATGATTACATTGCAAGTGGCGATGCAGTATTACAGAGACAGGGTGAAAGAATTGTAGACTTCATGACCACTATCTATAAAGTGGGTGAGTTACTCAGTGTCAATTATGGCACAGACTTTCATGCACCAATTGACTATGAGTTGTGGAATGCGATTATGAATGATGAAGAGTTCACTACTATCACATTCGATATCAATAACTCTACAGACTTCTCAGAAGATGATACGTGGGTATACTATACAGAGAGAAACTATCTCAATCTTACAGCAACAGAGAACGGAACATTAATCAATTCTGAAGGCGAAGAATATGCAATCACTTTAGAAAATCTAAATCAATACGGAAACTTACATATTTCAGGCAAGATTGAGAGTAAAGAAGCAATCTTTAATGACATAAAAGTAATCTTTGATATGGTAGATGGTGAGAATGCAATTGAATTTGGCACGTTTGAAAACATCAACATTACACGATACGTACAAACGCCAGTTGAAAGAAGGTTTCACGTTGGTCTAATACAAGGTTACACACTCAGTATAATAAATTCATCTAATACATACTTAGATTATGACATAGAGCAACTAGCATCGAGTCTAAATGAATACACATTAGAAAGTTTATATCTTGAAATGCAAGACCTAAATGTTGACATAAATAACATTACAAACAATAGATACATGTTATTTGATAGTGATGCACACTGGATATCAAATGACCCATGGAGGTACCATGAGCAGAATAACTCTGGTCAAGAACAAACATGTCAGAATGTATCGACAGGAGAGGTTTGGACAGGCAATGAGGCATACGATGTTTGTTCAAATAATATGTGATGAAGAATTTAAAACCAACAGAAGTTATACAGTTAATTAGTCAGAAAGTACAACTAAAGAAAGATTTAAAATTGGCAAAAGAAGAGAACAGAGATCGCCAAGCAGAAATATTAAATCAAAAAATTTCTCAAATTTCTGAGAAATTGTCGTCGTCCCCACTCTCAAAAAACTAAATAGTATTGTATTAAAAAGTCGGAGGACTAATGGCCAAATTCACAGATTTAAAAGCAGACTTAGAAGCACACAGAGATTATCTTCAAAAGAAAATTGATTGGGTCGAAGGTGTAAATTCAAACACATTCACAGTATACAGAAACGATACTTCGCACACATTTACAGGAACTGGAGGTGCAACTGCATTCTGGGCCGACTGGAGATCAAACAATTCTAGTTTAGATGGTAATAATGGTACAGAAGATGAGAACTTTATTTGGGAACTCTGGACATCATTTAACAATGATGGTGTCGATGATGATGCAGATGGACTTGCCGCCCAAAAAGCAAAAGTTGTTGAAATGGATAATAACATTGCAGAAGTTCAAGCACACATTGATGCAGGTAGAGTAGATGATACTGAACTACCACCCGCAGAAGCACCACCTTCAGAATAAACAGAAATAAAATAGCATAAATAGTAGTATTACTAACAGGAATATGTTAAAATACTACTATGGCAGTTCAGAACTTACACTTAGAGCATTTAGAAGACGAAATCATCAATAACGGAATTGATGGTGGTCGTGCCTCTATCTATTTTCTTTTAGAACTTCGTAACATGCTCAAAGGTCACTCAAAGAAAAGAGTAAATATGACAGTGAAGTGGGACGGTGCTCCTGCTATATGGGCAGGGAAACATCCCGAGACTGGTAACTTTTTTGTTGCTAAGAAGTCTCTCTTTACTAAGAAACAACTACACTATACGTCTGAACAACAGATTAAAGATGCACCAGAACTCTCTGGTGATCTCGAGGACAAGTTTTTACAGTCATTTAGATATCTATCTAAGTTATCGTGGGGTGATAAAATACTTCAAGGTGACTTAATGTTCACTTCATCAGATAAGAAAAACACAAAGATTGGTGAGTTAGATTATATCACATTTCAACCTAACACAATACTATATGCCGCATTACAAGGATCACCACTTGGTAATGCAATCGATCAAGCAAAATACGGTATAGTATTTCATACAACATATACAGGTTCTACACTTGCAGATTTGTCTGCAAAATTTGGTGCAGATATCTCATCACTAGGTCATAATAAAGATGTGTGGATAGATGATGCTACTTACAGAGACGTAAGTGGTAATGGATCCATGACTGCCAAAGAATCTGTAGCATTGTCAAGACACTTGACAAACGTTGGAAAGACCTTTAGAAATATCACAAAGAAAGACCTGCAAAGTTTTCAGAAGATTATGGATATGTTTGGCAGTAAATCGGCAGTAGGTGCCAACTATAAAACATATGTTAACTCGAAGATAAGAGCAGGCAAATTTGATCCGTCATATCCAGATTATTTAAAGTATGTCGAAAAATATTTTGACGAAAAGATAATTGCTAAAGTCAAGATGGAAAAAACAAAACAAATTAAAGAAGAAATTAAACAACAATCACTTTCAGAGTTACGTAGACTAAAGAAATGTATTACAGCACTTACAGATTTTCAGAAAGGTCTAATCGATTCTAAAAAGATTATTGTAGATGCATTGAATAGAGTTAAGTCTATTGGCACATTTGCACAAACAGACAGAGGGTATAAGGTTGTAAACCCAGAAGGTTATGTTGCTATTGATCAGCAAGGTAAAGCAGTAAAACTGGTAGATCGTATGGAATTCTCACTAAATAACTTTACAGTAGCAAAAAATTGGAATAAGTAATGAAGAGTTTTAAAGAATTTTGCGAAACAGATTTACACGAGGTAGATTCACTACAAACTCGTATGAAGAAACGTGCTTCCTTTAGGAAAAACAAAAACAAAATCTTAAGAGCAAGAAAGAAGGCCGCAAAAAGAGTCATCATCGACCCGAAAAAACTTATGAATCGTGCCAGAAAACAAGCACGTAATATTCTAATTAAAAAGATTATCAAAAATAAAGATAAAGCAGATTTAGGAATAGGTCTTAAAAAAGATATAGAGAAAAGACTTGCCAAGAAACAAGCAGTGATCGCCAAGATTGCAAAGAAACTATTACCCAAAGTCAGACAAAAAGAATTAACAAAGAAAAGAAAGAAACCAGTCAAGTCTGGATTGGAGATGAAGAAGTGAAGTCTTTCGATACATTTTTAAGAGAAGCAAAAAAGAAACCAGCAGTATTCACATTTGGTAGATTTAATCCACCCACAACTGGTCACGCAAAGTTAGTAGATAGATTACAGAAGGTGTCTAAATCAGTTGGAGGTGTACCGATTCTTTTTTCATCACACTCTAACGATAAGAAGAAGAACCCATTAACATTTAAGCAAAAGCAGAACTATTTAAAGAAGTTCTTTGGCAAACAAGTCGCAGTACCAAACACAAACGCAAGAACAGTATTTGATATCTGTAATGAATTGTACAAGCAAGGGTACACTTCAGTGACTATGGTTGTAGGGTCAGATAGAATTAGAGAATTCGATAACCTCATTAAGAAGTATAACTCAGTCAAAGCAAGACATGGTTTCTATAAGTTCGATGATATAAACATAGTTAGTGCTGGTGAACGTGACCCAGATTCCGATGACGTTTCAGGAATGTCAGCATCTAAAATGAGACAATATGCAGAAGATGGAAACTTCGAAGAGTTTAAAAATGGAGTTCCAAGAACTGGTAAAAACTTCGCAGAAAAACTATACAACGATATTCGAAAAGGTATGGGTATTATGGAAGGTAACACCATGCCCGAATACATGTTAGAAGAATTGATTACTGAAGGTGTATATGACCCAGGCACATTCAAAGCAGTATTCTTTTCTGGTGGTCCAGGTTCTGGTAAATCAACAGTTGTAGATAAGTTATCACTCAAAGCATTAGGACTTAAACTTGTTAACACAGACAAAGCATTTGAAAACGGACTTAAGAAAGCAGGTATGTCACTCGATCTTAGAGGTGCAGACTTCAGTAAAGTAGATCCTATTCGTGCTAAAGCAAAGAGTATTACAACTAAAAATATGGATTCATACATCAGAGGTAGACTCGGAATGATATTTGACACCACTTCTGCTAACATCAAAAAAGTTGAAGACTATAAAAAGATGTTAGACAAATTGGGTTATGAATCTAAAATGATATTTGTTAATGCATCATTAGACAATGCTCAAAAACGTAACTCAATGCGAAGCAGAAAGTTACCAGCAAAGATTGTACAAGGCGACTGGGAAAATGCTCAGAAGAACGCAAACGCATTAAGAAAAATCTTTAAGAGAGATTTTGTAGAGATATCAAATGACGATGATCTAAAAACGTTAGAAGCAAAAGCAACAAAACTTTATAGTAAACTCATGCAGTGGTCAAGTAAATTTCCTGGTAATAAACTTGCGAATGCATGGAGAGAAAAAGAACTATTATATAAATCACAGGAACATAAATAGAAGATGGCAATTATAGATACATTACTAGAAAAGAGACGTAGGGTAAAACAAGACCCAGACGTTAAGGATAAAGCAGGGACACAACCTGATGTGTACTATAAGGGTCTATCTAAGTCAACTAAAGATAAAAGAGATGCTCATTTCAAAAAGCATTCGAAAATAGATGACGATAATCCAGCGGCATATAAACCTGCTCCTGGAGATGCAACTGCAAAAACAAAACCTTCTAAACATACTAAGAAGTTTGACAAACAATTTGGCGAAGATTCATTGCCAGATTTAGAAGACTTGATGATTCACAGAGAATTAGAAGAAGGTAAGTATGTAGCAGGAACTAGTGAAATTATAAATGCTTTTACAAGTATGGTAAAGTCAAACATAGGTAAGACCTTTCAGAAGTCAGAAGAAGAAGGCATAACATTGATGAATAACATCGCAAGATATATGAAAGGTGTAAAGGTGTCTAAGTCACACAAACATAAAAATCATTTATATCTTAAGAGTTCACTAAATATTTCTACACGTGCTGGTCAATCAGAAGAAGTGACTGAAAACGTAGATATAAAAAAGGCATTGAAAAAAGTTAAAGGTCTTACAAAAGATCAGATGCAAGTATTGGCAACAATGAATACTACACAGTTGTCAATTATAATAAATCAGTTATCGTCTCTCGTTATGGGTGAAGATAAAGAAGAAGTAAAAAAAGAATCATTGTGGGCAAACATTCATAAGAAAAGAAAAGAAGGTCGTCCCATGAGAAAACCAGGATCTAAAGGAGCACCAAAACCTGGTGATTTCGAAAGAGCAAGAGGAGAAAAATAATGTCAGGTAATAAAAACGATAACGGAGTTCATGAAATCGGCACAGATGAGATTGTAAACTCATATAAAGGTGATACACCAGGTCAAATTGTAGACAAAGCAATTAGAGAAGCACAAAAGGTGCAACAACAAAACTCTAAGAAACATTTTAGTCAAGTGTTTCAAAATCCTTTAAAAGGATTTCCATATAACGAAGAGTTTGAAGTACATCTAAAAGAAGCAGTTGAAGAATTTGGTGACTTGAACGAAAAACTCGATCTTGTATTGACAGTTAGAGGCGACAAGAATGTTAAACTTGCCCAAAATGCAATGAAAAAATTTAAAGGTCTTAGTGTCAAACGTCAAGGTAAAGTTAAAAGTGGTGAAGTAATCACTTTTGCTGGTGATGAGAAGCAACTTCAAAAAATGCAATCAGCATTAGCAGGAAAGATTAAAGGTCTTGATATGACTTCTACACATGAAGAGTTAGAAATAGATTTAGACGAAGGTGAAGGTGGTGTCAAAACAGCACTCACTAAAAAAGCAGACAAGTCTGGTATGCCATATGGAATATTAAAGAAAGTATTCGACAGAGGTGTTGCCGCTTGGAGAACAGGTCACAGACCAGGAACTAATCCAACACAATGGGGATTGGCAAGAGTAAATTCATTTGCAACTAAGTCAAAAGGAACTTGGGGTGGTGCAGATAAAGATTTAGCGGCCAAAGTATCATAATGAAGACACTAAAAGAAGTAGCAATCGATCAAGTCTTAGAAGACTTACAAGAGTCTAATACTAACTTAACAGACAATCCATTCAGACTTGGATCGATGATGTACTTTGAAGTCATTAAAGAAGCAAGAAAACAAATCGAAGAAGGTAAATATAGACTTACTGAAGTTGACAAGCAAATCATAGAAACAGACTTAGGTGAATATGATGTTCATGAAGGACAACTTGTCGCACTCGATTGTCCAATGATTTCAGAAGAAGAAGATAAGGACGTAGAATTAAACAAACCCAAAGTTGGTGGTGCAAAAAAATACTACGTTTATGTCAGAGACCCACAGACCAAGAAAGTAAAGAAAGTTTCTTGGGGTGATACAACAGGACTTAAAGTTAAGTTAAACAATCCAGAAGCAAGAAAATCATTTGTAGCAAGACATCAATGTTCTACAAAAAATGATAAAACCAAACCAGGTTATTGGGCATGTCGTCTCCCTTACTATGCGAAACAGTTAGGGTTATCTGGTGGTGGATCATTCTTCTGGTAGTACTATATATTAGTAACAGGAGTATATTATGGCAGGTGAGAGAGAGATTCTTTCAGAGTACTATGACAACCAGAGATCTGGTGTTGTAGTCAAGACCGAAGCAGGTTATGAAGTAGATTTATATCAAGATGATGTATTTGAAAAAACTGTAGAGGTTCATACCCATTCAGAAAGTTATGCAGAAAATGTTGCAGAGAACTGGGTATCATTGTTGATTAAAGAAGTGTCATAGAGGTTAATATGTCAGAAGATCGACAGAAACCCTACACTGATAAAGAAGAAATTCAACACGGAACAGGTTTAAGATACTTTGTTCGAACATTTGACGAACAAGTCAATGGTGATGAATTAATTTGGCACAGAGATAAGAAATCTCGTAGAATTACAGTTCTACAAGGCATGGGATGGCAATTACAGAAAGAAGATAAGTTGCCAGAGTACATGGAAGTGGGAAAATCTTATTTTATAATGAAAATGGAGTACCATAGACTAATAAAAGGGTCTAATAATTTGGTCCTGCGTATTGAGGAAATATAAATAACTATTATGAGTAAACAAGAGAGTTGGAAAGAAAGTCTTCAGGCAGTCCGAGAATCTATGCAGGAGAAACCTGTAGTAGAACCGAAGATTGTATCTGAAGAAGAGTCACTACATGAAGAAATTGAAAACCTACTCAATTCTGAATTCGATGAAAAAACTGTATCTGATGATACAGAGGTTAACCTAGACGAAGACGTAATTTTAGAAGCATCTGCTGGCGATATGATTGATAAGTTATTCAATCTAAAGGGCGATAAAGATGCGGGTTACGGTGTTGCTAAGATGTTAAACATGACAGGTGTTAAAGTTGTTCAAGCAATGCAGAAACAAAATCCTAAGGGATTTATGAATACTGTAAAAGCACTTGGTAGAGATAGCAAAATCAAACTAGCAACAAACAATCAGTTAATGAAGATGTTCAAAGACCAAGGTGTAAAACCTATACCCGAGTCAACTGAAACACCAGAAAAGACAATCGAAAAACTCGCAGAAAGAAATATGCTAGGTAGACTGGCAAAACAATTAAAACTGAATGAAGAGGGAAAACAGAAAATGTTTTCATACTTCGAAAAAGGGGAACTATAATGATCGATGAACTCACAAAGAAACTGATCGCAGACTCACGTGCAATGCTTGAGGGCAAAAAACTCGATCCAGTTGGCAAAGCAGATGCAGACGTAGATAACGATGGAGATGTAGATTCTTCAGATGAGTATCTAAAGAAAAGAAGAGCGGCCATTGGCAAAGCAATGAAAGATGAAGGTAACGAATTTACCAAAGCACTTATGGTTGCTAGAAAAAATGGCGATCAAGAGTTTGTAGTTGCTGGTAAGAAGTACACTTGTGACGAAGTAGAAGAGTTAGAGAAAGATTTAAAGTCAAAAGAAAAACTTAAAGAAAAAGAAGTTACTTCAGAAGATGCTGAAGAGAAGGCAAGACTTGCATTGAAACATGCTAAAGAAAAAGAAAGAATGGATTCAAAGCAAGAAAGAGAGAAAGATAGAGTAAACAAACAGGACTAATATGAACTTATTCGCAGAAGCAAAGAAAGTTCTCGATAAAGATGGTAAAGTCAATGCACTTGGACCATATGGTAAACAAAAGTTAACTGGTCGAGAAATATCAACCTATTTCAGAAGAAACAAAGTATCTGATGCTCAGGTCAAAAAAGCAGTGCAAGTTGCACTCGATCTTGGCGGTGCAGACTCTATTGCTCGTAAAGAAATCAAAAAGTTTTACGGCGATAAGATTCTAAAATCAAAAGAAGTTCAACAAGCACTTCAATTCGCAAACGAATCAGTCATTGAGAATGGTCAAATCATCGACGAGAACTACAGAGTTCTTGCTAAACATGGTATGGGTACTGAAACAAAGAACTCAATCAAAGTAGGAACAGAGATTGATTACTATCGTGCTGATGGTGCCAAGTACATGGGTAAAGTTACTAAGATGACACCTAAAGGTTATATCGTCAAAGATGATAAGAATGGTAAAAACTACCAGTTCACTTATCATGATAGAATGAAAGCAAAGAAATATCTCAAACAAGGTGACGAAGCAGTATCACCAGATCAACAGGCCGCAATCGCAATCGCAAAGAAAAAGAAAAACGAATCAGTCATGGACACATATAAGACAATGTGGGCAGAGGGTGAGAAGTATGCACCTCAGGCACCTATCGAAGAGAACATGGAAAGAAAAATCATGTCCAAGATGAGAAAGAGTAAAGCACCTAAAGGACTACCGAGGTAAATCATGGCAAAAATGTCAAAGAAAATGCCACTTAAAGTCTTTGCAAAGCAGTATAGGTGGAATCCTAGTGAAGAAGAGTGGATCTTAAAGAACGATAAAGATGACCACTACTACAATAACAGTGCATTGAAAAATGCATGGACTTCTCTAAGTTATCCTATCTATGATGGTGATTACTATTTTGCATTCATAAATGATTCTGCAAGAGTATCAGCACAGCAAAACGCAAAGATGAATCGTAAGTTAAGAGAACTTGCAGGTTCAAAGTTAGATGCAGAAGGTATCTATAAAGAACTATACAAGTATGGTGAAATGCATGCCAAAGGTTCAGGTCTAAGTGACACTATGACTAGAGAAGAGTTATGGAGAGCAGTAGTAGATATCAGACAGAAGAACCCAGTTAAAGAAGAAGTTGAAGAGGGTTCATTTTACGGCAGAGACGATCTAGTTAAAAAGTGGTCAATGTCAAAAAGTAAAAAGAAAGAGTATGTCAGACTAGTAAGAGATACTAAAGGTGGATATGAAAGAGCAACCTTGCACCTCAAGAAAGACAAACAAAAAATTGCAAAGATGAAGAAAGACGGATATAAAGAAGATCCATCATTCTACACTGAAGACACAAACGTAATGGACACCTACAGATCAATGTGGGAAGAAGCAGGCAATCTAAATGAAGAAGTTGCAAACATCACTGTAGACCCTAAAAACAGAATCAACAGTGGGCAACAACAAGCATATCATGGTATGGAGATTGCAAAGCAGGCAAGAAGATTTGGACTAAAATCAGCAGTTATGCACAAGCATATCAGAATTAAAGGACCAAAGAAAAAAGTCAATGACTTCTTAAGAATAGTTATTGGTAAATCTTCATACGGAGATCCAACAGAAAAAGATATGTCAACACCTCAAGTAGATAAGATGTTGACTAAAGGGTTAAAGTAATGAAAAAAGAAGACACAGGCATGACCGTAAAAGAAGTAGAAACATTGATGACTACCGATGCTAGATTTAAAGTCTTCAAAGAGAAATTAAAGAAACTAGGGTATGTCAAGAAAGATGCGAAAATGGTTAATAAAATCATGGAAAAAATCGCAGATTTTGGCATGATGTCAGATTCAGGCAACAAAAAGATTGCTCGTGCAGTAGCACAGAGTAAGAATGAAAAAGACCTTAAGCAGAAACTAGAGAAAATCTCTACAATGGCAAAGGGCAAATATGCAGAGGCAAGTGAGGACGAAGTCTATCAACGTGCCTTAGATGCATTAGAGTCGAAAGCAAAGGGTGTACAGAACAGACCCGATGCATCGATGTTGATTCAATTGAGAAAGTATAAAGATGTCACTAAAGATGGTGAAGTCAGAACAGATGACATGAAGAAAATCAAAGTCAAACGTGATGATGCAGTCAAAGTACATGACACTTTAATGTCAGTTAGAGCACCCGTGCGTACTAAATACTTACAACTTTTACAAAAAGATCAAAATACTTTTAAAAAGACTTTCGGTGCTATACTGAAAGTAGCAAACAACAGATAGGAGAAAATCATGGCACTTTGGGGATTATTAGATAACGAAGCATCTAAACCTAAATATCTTTCCGATGCTGATAAGGCCAACACTTACGGTGCAGACACCGCTGAAGTTGGTGCTAACGCAGGAGTTATTTCAGAGGGTTGGGTAAAGAAAAAAACTGTCGGTTCTAGAACTCAGTGGGAAACATTGGTTGCAATGTCAAGCGGATCAATGGGGGCAGACGTTGCCGACTTTGACCACGATGATGATGTTGGAACAGCAAATGTTGACGACGATTCAGTACTAGCAGATAGTTAAAACTAGGAGAAATTATGAAAACTTTTAAAGACTACATCATAGAAGAGGGTGGTGCTCAGATACCAACTAACTCTTCAGTGTTCTTCCAAGGAAGTGCAGGTCTATCAAGCAATCATATTCCTCATGATATTGAAGATGCAGAGGTGAAAGGGGCGATCAACGCCATTTTAGGACACGTTGCAGTTGCAGAATTCCTAAATCCAAAGGCCGCTATTGCTCAAATGGAAGCAAAATTGGCACAACTTGGATTGAACAGATTAAACGTACCATCAAATGACCCAAGAAATGAGTCACCTGATGTTGAGTTTGGTGATTCAGGTAACCTTCAAATATCTTTCTCACGTTATGGTGAGATTATAGGAAAATCAGTAGACACACCTATTGATGAACTTGACAAAGAAGAATATACTGTAGACTTAAACGTAAAGTACGAGCAACTAGAGAGCGGTACTTATAAAGTCTACGGATCTTTAGCATAAGTATAAGAGAGCAATCTCTTATACTGCCTTCGGGCAACAATTTTATATATTATGGGTCTATTTGACAAACTAACACAAAAAAACTTTTCCGCATATGCAATGAAGCATTACGATGATCCTCAGTGTGAGGACATGGAAGACTTCAATGAAGATTTGCGTAGGTTCAGGTATCTAAAAAGACTACTTCATAGATATCATGATCTGGGTGAACTCAGAGAAAGATTAATGCTTAATCACCTTATCTGTTTATTCAACGTATTTGGTTTCGAACCAACTATGAGAATGCTCAGATTCAAAATTAAAGAAGATGCACATTGGATTTCTCTTAAGACTTTAATGTTATACTTAGGGTATATCGATGAGAAATGGATGACCTCAGTGCCCATAGATGATACGTTAGTCGAAAGATTAAGAGAATTGTAGTCGTTAAGATTGCATAAATAGTTGTATGAGAGTAATAGACAGTTTAATCGTATTCAGGATTCTACGAATGTTGACCACGCCATTCAAGAAGACTCAAGCATATAAGTTTGGGTTTATTGATGAACGAGGTAACCGAATCAAAACTTTGAAAGATGAAAACAATCAAGTCATTCAAAATAATCCTGTAACAAAAGACGAAAAAGCATCACTCACACCATTACATAGACTCGTATTCAATCTAAAGAAATTGATTGAAAAATTACCATTTGGTAAAACAGCATTCGCCTCGTATGCAGTAGCACTCGCACTCTTAAAAGAAGAAACAGAACTACCATCAGAACAAGCAGACGAATTGTTTGAGAAGTTCTATAGGCATCTGAAAGACAATAACAAGATAGATGCAGACGTGATTAGTGAGAGTATGTCTGTTGGTAAATTACAATTGCAAGATGAGTATAGACTCAGAAGGCAAATCAAACAAAACTTTGATGAGCATGGAGAGATTAAAATATACAAAGAGAAATCTCTTGTAGAAAACGTTAAAGAACATAGCATAGGTTATGGAATTGTAATCTATCAAGGAGAAATAGAATCAGATAAGGTTCTATTCACTGCTGAAGATGTTTATTGAAGAAATACAAAAAGTCGATCAATTAGTTTTTGCACCTCAAAATGAGTTAAAGAAACCTAAGTACAACAAAATAAAAATATTCACAGAAGGATGGCAAACAGGTGTTGTTTTAACACAACCACCTCGTAACTCATCTAAGCAAACACTCGAAGAGATTAGGACCATTCAGAAGATGTACGATGCTACAACTCCTGAAGAGAAAGAAGAGTACATGTTAACAGACGTAGATGGTTCTCATTACATTACACAAGTACTCGATGAAAACGATAGAGAGTGGGATCAAAAGAAAATCGATACCATTACAGAACAATCTAAGCATGTAATTCGACACTACAAGAATCATTACAATAGACCAAGACCCTTTCAAGTAGCACAGGCATTGGGTATAGATTACGACAAGTACAATACAGAAACTTCTGGTACACCATCATATCCATCTGGTCATACAACACAACCATACATGGTAGCAAACTATTATGGAAAACTATATCCAGATCTAAAGTTCGAATTAAGAGAAGCGGCCGATAAAAGTGCAATGGGTAGAGTAAGAGCAGGTCTACATTACCCTTCTGATATCAGAGCAGGTATCTCATTAGCAGATCAACTCATAGAGTACTTAGACTTTGATATGATAAAAGAAGATGCACCTATGAATTCAACTGGTTCAGCAGTATCAACTGATCACCCTTTGCAACATTCTAAAACTTTGTATAGACGTAAGAATGAGAAAGATGCAAAGTCTCTATACAAATTGCTACAAAAACGTTATAATTAAGTATGATTAAGTTTTTAAACTACCTTGCCTTGGTGACCTCGATTGTCATAGCAGGTATTGCGGCATACTTTTCTGTAATAGGAATGGCAACAATCTTTGCTGGTGCTTATATGGGTACAGTCGTTATGATGACTGCATTAGAGTTTGGTAAACTGGTTACCGCGGCATATTTACACCTTGTTTGGGAAAAACTAAACTATCTAAAATACTATCTACTCACGTCAGTAGCAGTATTGATGTTGATTACATCACTTGGTATTTTTGGATACCTGTCGAAAGCAAACATCGAAACTGCCCTTGTTGGAGATGGTAACACTTTAGAATTATCAATACTTGACACTCGTATAGAAGCAGAAGAGTCAAAGATAACTAGACTACAAGATAGAATCACAGGACTCGATCTGGTGATCACCACGGGTCGTCCACAAGACAGAAACTATATCAATAGACAACAGAGAGACGAAAGACAGCAGATTGCAGAGGACATTGATACATCTATTGATCTGATTACACAATACACAGAAGAAAAACTACCAATTCAAAGAAAACAACTTGAGCAAGACAGCAAGATAGGTCCTATCAAATATGTTGCTGAAGTTATTTATGGAGATGATGCTACTAACGATATGCTTGACAATGCAGTAAGATGGGTAATCTATGCATTGATATTCGTATTTGATCCCTTAGCAGTACTACTATTAGTATCATCTACTGGTCTTATAGCACGTAAGAAAGAAGAAGAAACACCTAAAGTTGTAGAGAACAAATACGTGATTCAAGTGCCTAAAGATAAAGTAGCAAAATTTGGGAAAAAAGACTTTAAAAAAGAGTAATATTGTAGTATACTAATACTATGCTATGGTTAGAAAAGAAATATCTTTCTATGGTCTTGTCAAATCTCGATTTGGCGAAATGGACCAATGAAAACACACTGAATCACAGATGTCCTTACTGTGGTGATTCGCAGAAGAATAAGTACAAAGCACGTGGTTATCATTTTGTTATAGAAAACAGTTTGATATATAAATGTCATAACTGTGGTAAATCTACATCAAGTGTAAACTTTCTTAAAGATAATTTTCCTACTATACATCGAGAATACGTGAAAGAATGGTTAACAGAGACGGGTCGTAAACCAAAGAAAAAAAAGTTACCTCCATCGTCGAAATTCAAGTTCACCCCACGAACAGATATTCTAAATAAAACTGTACAGTCAGAATCACTTAAAGCAATTGCATTCCCTGTGAATGAAAAAGCAGTTGCTAGAAAGTATCTACTCGACAGAAAAGTACCTGAAGAGAAACTAGAAGGTCTATGGTATGTTGACAATGCTCAAATACTATCATTCCTAAATGCTAAGTACAAAGACAGAGTACTTGGCAATGATCCTAGAATCTTACTGCCATTCTATGATGAGAATGGGAAACTAATAGGGGTATCAGGCAGAGCAATAAATAATTCGCCTCTAAGATACTTGACTCTTAGATTTCAAGATGATGTTCCACTCATCTTCAATCAACATAAAGTGGACAGAACGAAGACAATCTATGTAACAGAAGGCCCCATAGATAGTCTATTCCTCCCGAATAGTATAGCAGTCGCAGGGAGTGATTTTAAAAAACTAAGTGACGAATATAAAGCAGATGCGATACTCATATACGACAACGAACCGAGAAATCTTGAGATAGTTAAGAAGATCAGTGAGGTCATTGACCTTGGGTTTAAAGTCTGCATTTGGAACGATAAAAGAGTCAAAGACTGTAAAGACATAAATGACATGATAATGTCTGGTTTGTCAGAAAGTGAAGTGGTAGAAATTATTAATAATTGTAGTTTGACGGGTCTCTCAGCAAAATTACAGTTAACGGAGTACAAGAGAACATGAATGCAGAAATCAAAGTAGTCAAATCAGACGGCAGTAAAGTAGTAATAGACTTAGATAAAATTCACAAGATGGTAGAGAAGTCCTGTAGAGGAATTACAGGTGTATCTGAGTCGTTAGTAGAAATGAATAGTGGTCTTCAATTCTTTGATGGTATCACTACAAAAGAAATACAAAAGATTCTAGTCAAGTCAGCAAGTGACTTAATCTCATTAGAATCACCTAATTACCAATTTGTCGCAAGTAGACTATTATTGTTTGCAGTACAGAAACAAGTTTTTAACACCAAATGGAAAGATGCAGAAATCTATCCAGACCTAAAAGAGTTGATTGAAAGAAACATAGAGAAGGGTGTATATGACAGAGATATACTCAGTTACTATGACGATGCAGAGTTAAAGAAAATCAACTCATACCTAAGACATAGCAGAGACTTTGACTTTACATATGCAGGTCTACAGCAAGTAGTAGACAAGTATCTTGTACAAGATAGAAGTAGTGGTGACATATACGAGACACCACAATTCATGTATATGTTAATCGCAATGACACTATTCAAAGAATACAAGGAGAATAGACTTGAATACATTAAACGGTACTATGATGCCATATCGACTTACAAAATTAACATACCGACACCTATCATGGCAGGAGTCAGAACTCCACTCCGCCAATTCGCCTCTTGTGTTCTCGTCGACACAGATGATTCACTCCAATCCATATTCTCTTCAGACATGGCAATTGGGCGATATGTTGCACAACGGGCAGGCATTGGAATCAATGCTGGACGTATTAGAGGCATCGGCAGTAAAATTAGAGGAGGTGAGGTACAGCACACTGGCGTCATTCCTTTCCTCAAAAAATTCGAATCAACTGTACGATGTTGTACGCAAAATGGTGTCCGAGGTGGCAGTGCAACTGTACATTTTCCAATCTGGCATCAAGAGATTGAGGACATTATTGTTCTTAAAAACAACAAAGGAACAGAAGACAACAGAGTCAGAAAATTAGATTACAGTATTCAGATTAGTAAATTATTTTATGAGAGGTTCTTAAAAAATGAAGATATTACTTTGTTCAGTCCTCATGATGTTCCTGGTCTCTACGAATCTTTCGGGAGTGACGGGTTCGATGAGTTATATCAGAAATATGAAAATGCATATTCAATCCCTAAAACAAAAATAAGTGCAAGAGATTTATTTCAAGACTTGCTAAAAGAGAGAGCAGAGACTGGTAGAATCTATATCATGAATATAGACCACAGTAACACTCATAGTTCTTTTAAAGACAAGGTAAGCATGAGTAATCTATGTCAAGAGATTACATTACCAACTGATCCTATCGATCATATTGATGGTAGAGGTGAGATTGCTCTATGTATCTTGTCAGCAGTTAACGTTGGCATTGTTAAAGAAGATGAGTTCGAAGAGATATGTGACCTTGCAGTTAGAGGATTAGAAGAGTTAATCGACTTTCAACAATATCCAGTTAAAGCGGCAGAGAGATCGACAATTGCACGTAGAAGTCTTGGTATTGGTTACATTGGTCTTGCACACTATCTTGCAAAGAACAAGTTAAAATACGATCAACCAGAAGCATGGCAACTTGTCCATGATTTAACAGAGAGATTTCAGTACTTTTTATTGAAGTCTTCTAATAACATCGCGGCCGAGAAAGGGGCATGTGAGTACTACAATAGGACCAAATACAGTGATGGTCTATTACCGATCGATCATTACAAAAAAGAAGTAGATGAATTAGTACCTAACAAACTAAAATTAGATTGGGAACAACTAAGAAAAGATATCAAAGAGCATGGTCTTAGACACTCGACACTCACAGCACAAATGCCAAGTGAATCATCAAGTGTTGTATCAAATGCTACAAATGGTATCGAACCACCCAGAGATTACTTATCAGTTAAGAAGAGTAAGAAAGGTACACTCAAACAGATTGTACCACAATACTCACATCTTAAGTCTGCATACACACTTCTATGGGATATGCCATCTAACGAAGGTTATATTAACGTAGTAGCAGTTATGCAGAAGTTTTTCGATCAAGCAATTTCTGGCAACTGGTCATACAATCCAGAAAATTATGATAACAACGAAGTACCAGTATCAGTAATGGCAAAAGATTTGTTGAATACATATAAGTATGGATGGAAAACATCATATTATCAGAACACCATGGATGGTAAAACTGAAGATGTAATCACTGATCCAAATTCAGCATCAAATGATTATATACCACCGATGATAGATTCTGTACAAAGTGACGATGAGGAAGATTGCGATGCCTGTGCCATTTGAGAAAAGAACTGTATTAACACGTAGATTAGCAACGGAAGAGGATCCGAAAACATTTCCTATGAGAGTGGATCCTTTGACATATGAATTTATGACAAAGAGATACGTAGTTCTTAAAGACTTCATTCCTAAAGACATCATTAAGATGACCCTTGACACATGGAGATCATTTGAAACACACCCGTCTTATGATGAAGTGATGAATCATGAAAAGAGAGATATCACTTGGAATAATCCAAAATCTTCTATTGGTAAATCACATGGTGGTTGGTGTACTCCATGGGGTAACGCATTACATGATTGGGTCCACAAGAAGTTAGATGACTATATAGATTTACCACTTGAACAAACCTACTCTTATACACGAAACTATGAGAGAGGGGCATATCTAGGTTCACACTTAGATAGGGCATCATGTGAGATTAGTGCAACTATCTGTTTAGATTATAAGTCAGATGATGGCAAACCTTGGCCAATTTGGATTAGAGGGGATAAAAACTTTGCTGGAATGGAAGCAGATGATGTACAAGCATGTACACAGTTGTTGAATCATAGACACAGAAAGCAAGAAAACTGTTCACAAGTATATCTAGAACCAGGTGATTTGTTGTTATATCAAGGACCAAATGCACCTCATTGGAGAGATTACTTTTTGGGCGATTACTCGTACCATATATTTTTACATTTCTTCAATCAGTTTTCTTCTATGAGAGGTATGGATAACTGGTACATTGATGATGAAGAAGTTATAAATGGAAAAGAGAAGAATTCCAGACCAGCAATGGGTAGAGCAAGTGCATTGTTGTATGATGGTCGTCCACATAGATTAGAGACAGACAACGACAAGAGAACAGAATCATACAACAAATTTATGACAGAATATAATGGTCTTGCACACTATCCTCAAAGAGAAGAGAT